>Ga0105093_10000069_pt1 | contig 37464 bp, 37 predicted proteins | sample PPLLak3March2015_2_FD_79111 | JGI IMG/M metagenome (GOLD analysis project Ga0105093, IMG submission 79111) | Freshwater sediment microbial communities from Prairie Pothole Lake near Jamestown, North Dakota, USA - PPLs Lake P8 Core (3) Depth... | ecosystem: Environmental > Aquatic > Freshwater >... | reverse complement strand
CTTGAAGGCCGACTATCCTTGTGGTTCTGGTATTGTCAAGTCTGTCTTTTTGAGTCCTGTTCTGAGGAAACCGATGCAGACCCGTTTTGGGGTTTGCTGCTGCTGATCATCCTTGAAACTCCTTCAAAAACCGCACCTTCACGGATTTCGTAGGAAGCCGCCGTGCACTCGCCGTTGAATCGTCCGGAAGGTTGAACTTCCAACTGGCGGCGGGCGAGGACCTTGCCGGTTATCGTTCCCTGAATGACGACGTTCCGCGCGTCGATCTCGGCTTCGACGATACCGCTGACGCCAACGAACAGGTCGCCTTTCAGCCGGATGATTCCTTTTACACGACCGTCGACATGCAGGCTCTCATCACCGCTGATTTCACCCTCGACAACCATCGGTCGGCTCACCAGCGAGGTCGATCCGGAGGTTACATCCTTGACCATATGCTGGATATCCTCTTTCTATTTTTTTTCTTTTTGAGTTGGGTCGTTGGCGGCTGGCTTGCTTTCGGAAGATTTTTTCATTTCGATTTCGCCGTTCAGCACGGCACCGTCCGCTACAGACAGTTTAGGAGCAATCAGTCGGCCGCTCACCACAGAGCTTTTTTCAAGATGGATTTTCTGCTTGGCCGTGAGCGAACCACTAAAGCCGCCGCTCACGGTAACATTAACGGCCTTGACCTCGCCATTGACCAGCGCCGAGGGGGCAACAACCAGTTCGCCGTTCAGGTCGAATTCTCCCTCAAGCGTTCCCATCACGATCAGGTTGCCGCCACCGGATACCTTGCCTTTTACCGTAAGCTTGGCTCCAAAAAATGAAGTTTCATTGTCGCCATGTTGGCCGGCTCCCGAAACGGCGCTTGGTTTGTCTTTAACGAAGAGCCCCATTTATGAACCTCTTAAGTTGCAGCCGATTGATCGTATTTTCGAATGCATATCACAAAACGGTGCAACAAGCCAACAGTTCGCTCCCTTTCGACCTGACAACTCCTTGCGGCATGTGTTATAAGTTTAAAATCAAACGCTTCTTGCCCGTCATCGCTGAGTTACCGGAGGAAGCCATGAGATCAACAGTTCTGCTGTTTCTCCTCTTTTTGCTCAATCCCTGTTCCAAGCCGATGGCTGATTCGACGGATACCCCTGAAACCATCAAGGCTCGCGATCGCATGGTGCGCGAGCAGATCGAAGCCCGCGGAATTTCGAGCCCTCGGGTGCTCGATGCGATGAGAGCCGTCCCCCGGCATGAGTTCGTCCCTTCCGATCTCGCTGGTTCAGCTTATAACGATCACCCGCTGCCCATCGGTGAGGGCCAGACCATTTCGCAGCCATACATCGTCGCACTCATGACCGAAATGCTCCAATTAAAACCGTCCGACCGGGTCCTGGAGATCGGTACAGGTTCGGGATACCAAGCGGCTGTTTTATCCGGTTTGGCTGCTGAAATCTATACGATGGAAATTAAGCCTAAACTTTATGAAAATTCATATAACACACTGAATAAAATCGGCTATAAAAATATAAGCTGCCGCAACGGCGACGGCTATTTCGGTTGGCCGCAAGCGGCTCCTTTCGATGCTATCATGATCACCGCTGCGGTTGATCACATTCCGCCGCCTCTTTTGAAGCAACTCAGGGATGGCGGCCGGCTGGCGCTACCGTTGGGAAGCCCTTTCGGCTATCAACATCTCGTGTTGGTGACCAAACGCGGCGAGGATGTTTCGGTCAAACAGATTACCGGCGTGCTCTTCGTGCCCATGACAGGCCATGCCATCGAGAAAGGCCGGCCCTGAATATGGTACGCTTGGCGGTTTTCGCGGTTTCGTTTACGACACTGGCCTTTGAAGTGATTCTGGCCCGCCTGTTTTCATTCAGTCAATGGCATCATCTGTCCTTCATGGTAATCAGTATTGCCTTGTTCGGCTTCGCCGCCAGCGGATCGATATTAAGCCTGATAGATCCATCACGCTGGATTGGTCCCGCCGGCCGATTCGACCCAGCGCGGGTTGCTCTGCCCAGTCTCCTATGTTCCGCTTCGATCTTCATTGCCTTCCTGGGAATGATCCGCCTTCCATTAGACTATTTCCGGATGGTGCTCGATCCGACTCAGTTGATCTACCTGCTGGTGCTCTACCTGCTGCTGACCCTGCCCTTTTTCTTTGCGGGATGGGTCATTGCCATGGCGTACATAGCCTATCCCCAGCATCCAGGGCGGATTTACTTCGCATCCATGATGGGTTCCGCCCTCGGGGCTATCGCAGCGGCGGCGATGCTGGCGGCCATCGGTGAGGTTGCCATGGTCGCGCTGATCGCATTGGCCCCCGCAGCGGTGCTTCTATTCGGATTCGCTGACTTCAAAAAGCGAAAGGCTTCAGGGAGAAGCCACGGCAGCTCTGCGCTGGGCATCGCTATGGGATGGGTGTTGGTCTGCACCACCGGCATATGGCTGCTGACTCCGGCGGCCCAAAGCAGACTGAATATTAAATCTTCGGAATACAAAATGCTTTCGCAGGTCCTGCAATTCCCGGACACACAGGTGGTCGAATCGATCTCAGGTATCCGGGGCCGGGTTGAAAGAGTTCGAAGTCCACACCTACGCTTTGCACCGGGCCTCAGCCTGAAATACACCGACCCCCTGCCCGCTGCCGAAGCCGTGTTCGTTGACAGAGACCAGCCGTTATTCCTTTACGAGCCGAGCTTCAGCGAAGGGTTTGACTTTGCGCGCTTCACGCACTCCTTCCTCGGCTATCAAATCGTCGGTACCCCCGATCGGATTCTGCTGATAATGGGCACAGGAGGCTTGGCGGTTGCATGCGCCCGTGCGGCCGGCGCGCAACAGATTCGCATCGTCCAACCGGATCCAAACCTAGCTGGTATGATCAGACGGCATGACGCTCGGCTGGAGGTCGTCTCCGAAACTCCGCGGGCGCTGCTCGCTCGAACCGGCGAGGCCTTCGATCTGATTCACATCGAAAACTGGGGCTCCTCTCTGCCCGGTGCCGATGCATTGAACCAGGACCACGTGCTGACCGTGGACGGCCTGCAGGAATGTCTGCGCCGCCTCACCCCGCAGGGAGCACTTGTCGTCTCACGCAAGCTCTTGTTGCCTCCGTCTATCTCGCTGCGGCTGTGGGCGACCATGCGGGAGGCCTTGGTCCGTTTCGGCCAGGTAGAGCCTGAGCGCTGCATGGCGATGCTGCGCAATTGGGACACGTTTACCCTCGTAGCCATGCCGCGTCCGCTTGACGACCCGCAACGGGTTTTGGAGTTCGCGCGCCGGCTGAACTTCGATATTGTCTATCTTTCAGGCGCTGCCGAATCCGACGCCAATCGGTTCAACGTGTTCGATGAGCCCTATCATTTCCGCGAGATTCGGGAACTGGAAAAAGCCGTCCGCGATGGCACGGCCGAGGGTTTTCTGTCCGAGTACCTTCTCGATGTGAAACTTCGGACGGACCTGCAACCCTTTCCGGGACGTTTTCTGAAATGGGATCGGATCGGCGACCTTTATCGATCGCTCGGGCGCCGGTTGCAGGCAATCTTTCTGGCCGGAGAGGTCGTCGTTGCGGTCGTGTTCGTTCAGGCCTTAGTGGTAGCGGGTGTCCTCTTGATAGTTCCGGCTGCTGCCATTTCGAAGAAATCCCGCATGCCCCCCCCATCCAGCATCGTTTTTTTTCTGGGTGTCGGGGGTGGTTTCTTGTTCGCCGAAATGCTTTTCATTTATGCCGGAACCTTTTTCATCGGAGACCCGGTGATCAGTCTGTCTGTTGTGCTCACGACGCTTCTGGTATCATCCGGCGCAGGCGGCCTTTTGGCCCAGCGCCGCGGGCTATTATGGATAAGACCGGCGCTGCTTGTCGCCGCCGTCGCTCTGGTATGCGTAGGCGTGCTGCTTTGGATTTTTGCAGGCCGCCTGCTCGCGTTGCCGGAATTCTGGCGGTATGCGGTGCTTGCGGGCAGCGTGATGGTCCCCGGATTTGCGATGGGCATGCCCTTCCCGATCGGCATGCGTTTTCTGCTGCACCTTCCGGAGCACCGGGCCTTTGCATGGGCTGCCAACGGGTGCGCCTCGATTCTGGCATCGATCGCCGCTGCTCAGATCGCCGTTAGCGCGGGGTTGCATGCGATCCTCGTTGCCGCACTCATCTGCTATGCCCTGGCGTTCTGGGGGATCCGGATAAATGAAGAAAGGGACGTCGGCTGAGGGATTTCGCCCCCTATTTTCATGTCAAGCCGGTTTTTAAAAAAAAATGTTGAACTCGCTGAAACAACGCCCAATTTTCCGGGCATTGGATTCTTTTCAGTGACCAATCGAGAGCCCATGGTTTTGCCAATAGATATCCGGGTGGAATGCTACAGCGGATACCGCGAAGAAGAAACTCCGAGGGTGATGCATTTTAAGGGCCGCCGGGTTATCGTAGCAGAGATCGTCGACCGATGGCTGGCGCCGGACCATCGCTATTTCAAGTTCCTGGGAGACGACCGATGCCTTTACATCATCCGGTACGACGTTGTGACGTTCATGTGGCAGATGATTTTTTTCCAGGACCAGGACATGGACAACGCCTCCGATAAAGACCCGTTTTCGGGGCATGCGTGAACAAATTGAGCCCTTCCGTTTGCATGGTCATCCATCGGCACGGAGGCCACAACGGTTTTCTCGAAGGCCTGGGTCTGCGCAGCCGTTACGAAAACGACCTGCCGGACCTGTTCGACCGCTTGACGCAGAGCGCTCCTTCAGGCAGGCCATCAACTCAAACAACGGGTTGCATTTCAAGCGATCCGTGTCTAGAATGAAACGCAAAAACTTCAATAGGGAGGATAATTCATGAGTGAAGACCGAGCCACTGAGATCCTTAAGAATGCTATTCTGCTTGAAAAACGCGGTTATGCATTCTATTCGAAAGTTGCCCAACAGGCTCGCGGTGAGGCCGTCAAGAAATTCTTCCATTTGATGGCGGAAGAAGAAGTGAATCATGTCAAAATTCTATCCGACCAGTTCAAGTCCTACCGCTCCAGCAAGAAATTCAAGCCACGGGACGACATCGAACAGGCCGAGTTCAAAACCGTAACCGAGATCCTGACAAAGGATCTGAAGCGCCAGATAGCAGCCGCTGATTATGAAGCGGCCGCCATCGCCGCCGCCATGTCAATGGAAAAAAATGCCATCCAGGTCTATTCCAGCCGGGCGTCTGAGACTCAAGATCCGGACGAAAAAGCCCTCTATCAATGGCTGGCCGAATGGGAGGAGCAGCATTTGAACGTTCTAAGCAACATCGATCGGGAGCTGACGGAGGAAATATGGCACGATAGCCATTTCTGGCCTTTTTGAATGAAGTCCGCTCGGCGAATGCGCTCGATGACAGCAAACGAGCCGGTGCCTCGCGACCCGAAACGGGTCAGGCAGGTTAGAAGCCGGTCATCGAACAAACGGGCTTTGCATATCCGAAGGATTCGGCTGAAAAGCCAGTCTGGGTTGAAGACGAAAAGAATTCGCAGTCAGTTTCCGGAACGACCGTCATCGCAGGCATCATCGCTTCCGTTCAACCGGGAATGTTCAGCCGTGCTGCTCATCTCGCATACCGGCAGCTTCTCGGCGCTGCGCATGGCTTTGCCGCAGCAATCCGGAACCTTGGCGCCTGCATCCACTTCCACTTTTTTCCCGCAGTTTTCGCATTCGTATTTGTTTTTCTTGGACATGGGATCCTCCTCGAAAACGTAACGTCTCTTTTAGATTTGCACCATAAATAATACCTGCAGACGTGTCAAGCGCATCTGAGATGGGTTGAGCGTGAAAGAGAATCGAGCTTGTTCAGACACCGACCAGGCCGACGACACAGCCCAGGATGCCGGATGAAAGCGTACCGGAAACGAGCGCACGAAGTCCGAGATCGACAATTTCAGGCCGACGCTCGGGAGCCATGGTGCCCATGCCACCGACCATGATTCCCAAGCTTCCGGGGTTTGCAAATCCGCACATGCCATAGGTCATGATCAGCAGGCTACGCGGACTGAGCGACCCGGCCGGCAAGCGCCCCATATCGATATATGCCATCAGCTCGTTCAGAATCGTCTTGGTGCCCATTAAAGCCCCGGCCACCGGGGTCTCGCTCCAGGGAACTCCCATGAGCCAGCAAAACGGCGCCATGAGGACGGCCATCAAGCGCTGCAACGTGATGGGTCTTCCGGAAACGTCCGGCAGGAGGCCAAGCGCCAAATTGACCAGGCTTACCAACGCCACCAGAACGACCAGCATGGCGATAATGTTCAGCAACAGCTCCACGCCTTCCAGGGTGCCCCGGGTGATGGCGTCCATGGAGCTTTCGGCGGTATCCGCCATCGTCAGTTCGCCGGCCGTGGCCGGCTCGGTTTCCGGAATCATGATCTTGGCAATGGTGATCGAAGCCGGCAGACTGATGATCGATGCGATCAGGATATGGCCCATGGCATTCGGCACCGCAGAGCTGATGATCGCTGCGTAGAGGGCCATCACCGTTCCGGCGATGTTGGCCATCCCACAGGTCATAACTGAAAACAGCTCACTGCGGCTCATGCGCCCGAGGTAAGGTCGGATGAACAGCGGGGCCTCGACCATCCCTACGAACACGTTCATCGCGTTCGACAGCCCCTCCGCCCCTCCAACCTTCATGGCTTTGCGCAATCCCCATGAAAATCCGCGAACGACCATGGGCAAGACGTTCCAATAGAACAGTAACGACGACAGGGCGCTCATCACCAGCACCATCGGCAAGGCTTGAAATGCCAAAATGAAACTGGACCCCTGATATGTTTCCACAAACGGCAGGGGCCCGCCGCCTAAATATCCGAATACAAAGGACGTACCGTTGATCGTAGCCTCTTGAAGCGCGAGCACCAGGCGATTGAGGAGAATGAACGCTTCGCGGGAGATCGGAACTTTGACCAAGACCCAGGCGACGGCAAGCGTCAGCAGGATCCCCATGGCCGCCCGCCTCAAGTTGACGCGGCGGCGGTTTTCGCTCAGCAGCCAGGCCATTGCCAGAAAGGCGAACAACCCAAAGAGGCTCTGCCAGACCATGCGATCCCCTTACTTTTCCTTCATCGCCACCAGCGATGCCAGGCGTCTGCCAGATTCCTGGCTGCTATCGCGTTCTTCGTGGTAATGCAGAATCCGCAGCGCCAGAAAGCTATGCAACAGTTCGTTTTTTCGCAAAAAATAATCACGGCCGTGCGCGGAATGCTCGGCATGCCCGGGTGCTTCTATCAAGGTTTCAAAAATCAGCAACCCACCGGGCATCAATCCTTCGCGGATCTGAGGAAACAGGCGTCGATTCAGAAAAAGGATGTTTATGATGAGGCCATAACGTTCGACGGGGATATCAAACGTGTCCAGGTCTGCGCAAATGCTTCGGATCGCCGGGTGGCGTCCTCTTAAAAGCGATAGCCCTTCATCCGATATGTCCACGGCATCGACCGTGAACCCCTGGCCGGCCAAATAGATGGCGTTGCGCCCACGGCCGGCGGCAATGTCCAGGGCTGTCGTCGGCTGGACCAATCCGGAGAAACCTTTCACAATGGCGGATGGCTCTTCCGGGTAATCCTTTCTGCTGTATTTTTCGTTCCACCGGGCGCGGTCACTGAACATTTCATGGCCTCGAGCGTATGAGGCGGAGGCGGACGGCGCTTCCCCCCCAGGCAGCACCTTAATTGGGTCGTGCGCTTCTCATTGTAACCTTTTCGGTTTGAGGGGATCACTAAGATCGGTTCGAATCGGATTCGAACCGTTGAGAAGTTAACCACCTGAACTTTCTCAACCTCCTCCTTTTCTCGCCGGGTGGTCCACAGCCTCGTGGACCGCCCTTTTCGTTTTAATCCGCTGGCCGTGCGTTGGTTTTATGAACTGGGAGCAAGTCCGGTGCATGCGTCAATACGGCAACACGTGCGTTTTTTCCCTGTCGCTTCAAAGCCTCATCGAGCGCCCACTGCAACGTAGGGGCGTGAATGTGACCGAGCTTGGCCTTGTGATCCGGAGGGATTCCTGGGGAATAATTGATTACGTAAGCTTTTTCGCGCACCAGTGCCCAGGCAATCGCAAGGGCCGCTGCAACGCCGTTGCGGAGACGCCCCGATCGGTAGGCCGACTTAATCTCAGCCGAGGGCCATCCGGTGTATTGAAGCAGGTCGGTGTGAACCGGGCTCACGCCTTCGGGCGCGGGAGTACAGACCACAATAACGCCGCCTGGTTTCACCATCCGCTGAGCCGGATACTGGGCTTTATGGGATTGCCAGAAATCCAGATCACACGGGCAGGAGTTGGCGACGACGATGTCGGGTGTTTCTTGATATTCGACGCCGTAAATAGCCCGCGCCGCTTGCACGCCTGCTTTGAAGGCCGACCGTCTTTCTCCATAAAAAAGTCCGGTGACTCGACCTTCGCTGTCCATGACCACATTGAAGATGGTTTTCATGCCGACCCGATCGGCCATGTCGTCCATGTCACGGCGCACCGGGTTGTCTTCGATTCCCAGAAACGAATCGCCGCCGCTTTCACAGGAAAGCATATGTGTTTCGGCCGTCGTCTTGGGTCCGCAAATGCCCGGCTGGATGATTTTAGATGAGCCGGAATACCCGGGGATGTGGTGAGGAACGATGGCACCCAGGCCGATCAACACGCTCGCATCTTTTACGGCCCGGTTCACCTGCAGCGGTGTCCCGTAGGCGGAATGTCCGATCTCGATGAGGTTCTCCGGTTCTCGCCATTCGTGATTGAAAACTCGGATCCTGCGGAACACTTCGATGCCCACCTTGGCCTGCATTTCCTCGGCGGTCATGTAGCGGTGGGTCCCCAGCGCCATGATGCAGGCGATCTGCCGATCGGGAACCCCGGCCCGGTTCAGGCGTCTCAGAAGCGGCGGAATCATGCGGTCGACCGGGGTCAACCGCGTGTTGTCGTCGCTCACCATCAGCACGCGGTCGTCAGGTTGCACCCATTGGTCGATCGGAGGCTGCCCGATCGGGTTGGCCAGCGCCGCCTCGATCGCAGCATCCACGTCGCGAATCGGGGTGGACGGGTTGGGGCGCAGCACCTGCGATAGGTTGACGTCCGGCACCTCAAAGTCTAGAGGTTTTCCGTCAAACGGGATCGTTACCGTTGTCATGTTGATCCTCTGCGGTCGGATGATCGGCTGTAACAGGGATGGCTTAATCGATACCGCATGAGCTGTCAACAAGCTCGTACACGGCTCCTCTTAGCGCGGACTGCGGATCAGCTCACTCACGGTCGTGAATTCAAAACCCCGCCGGTTCAATTCGTCGATGATGGCCGGCAGTGCTTCCGCCGTATGCCAGCCGCGGCCGTTCATGTGCATCACGATGATGGAACCGTTGCGGGCTCGTTGTGAAACGCTCCGAACCATCCGGTCAACCGTAACAGCAGGGTCCGGGTCTCCGGAAGCCAGATCGCACTGCACGGTCGTGAGCCCCATCCGGGCAGCCACTCGGGCTACGTTATCATCGATTTCAACGTAGGGTGCCCTGAAAAGCAGCGCCTGACGCCCGGTGAGGGAATACAGGATCACCTGGGTCCGCCAGAGTTCCTGTCGCACCTGCTCTTCGGGCAATCCGACCATGCGCGGATGCAAAAAAGAATGATTGGCCAGCTCGAATTGGTCGCGGGATCCCAAATAGCGGGTAGCCTCCGGATGCTCGGCCATCCATTTCCCGCCTAAAAAAAGGGTGGCTGGGATGTGCCTTTCGATCAGGACCTGGATCAGCCGCTCGTCGTAACCGCTTCTCGATTTGGTGGCGCAGGCATCGAACGTCAATGCGAGGCGTGGCTCGTGACGGGGGCCATGGTGAAAGATACGTGCGGGCACCGCTGGCAATGCCGGCGGCTGTCGGATCTCAAACGGTCTCGGGGCGTATCGCAGCAGATCGTCGGCACGAGTCTCCCCCCCTGCGGTGCGGCTGGCTGCCGCCGTTGATGAATCGATGCCGATCGGCGGAAAAGACTGCGCGGCGCCGGAAGCCGGATCGCTAAAAAAAAACAAGTACCAGAAGATAACTGAAAGCAAGATCATGGCAGGGCGTTGATTCATCCAGTTTTTGGATCGTTTTTCGGTCATCGACAGCGAGGCGTTATGGTCGCGGAAAACCGTTGCTCCGCTTACCGGGAGATAGTATCATGCGTAAATTTGGCGCCAAAGAAGAACTGGCTCGTTCGGAAAACCATGAGAAACATTTTGCTTGATCTGCGAAACGACCACCTGGCCGGCCGCCGCGGCGGTCGGGTGGCCATCTGCTCGTCGCGTCGAGACGTGTTGGAAGCGGCTGTTGAGTTGGCCATGTCTTGGGACGATCATCTCCTGGTTGAGGTTACGGCCAACCAAGTCAATCAATATGGCGGCTACTCCGGGATGACCCCGGCGGCGTTCGCATCAGAGATCGACCGCATAGCTCTCGCCATGGGTTTTCCGCGCAGCCGAATTTTGCTGGGCGCCGATCATCTGGGACCTTACATCTGGCGCAACGAACCGGTCGAGACCGCTATGCGCAAATCATTAGAATTGGTCCAGCAGTGCGTTCGGGCTGGTTTCAGCAAGATTCACATGGATACCGGCTTCGGTTGCGCCGACGATCCGAGGCCGGAGCTTCCTCCGGAACTAGCCGCCGAACGCGCGGTCACCCTTTGCCGGGCGGCCGAATCCGCCGCCGAACAGCTGCCATCTACCGCTTCCCGCCCCCTTTATGTGATCGGCGCCGAGGTTCCGCCCCCCGGAGGAGCCCTTGAGGACCCTCAGACGCTCGGGATCACATCGATCGAAAAAGTGGAAGAGACACTGCGCCTTTACGAAGCGCGATTTAAGTCAGCACGCCTGGAGTCCGCGTGGAATCGGGTGATGGCGATGGTGGTCCAGCCCGGGGTCGAGTTCGGTGATTGCGTGGTCGCCCGTTATTGCAGCGAGCGGGCCCGCGCCCTTTCAGGGTTTCATGACCGGCTTCCCGCCGACCTGACCTATGAGGTTCATTCCACCGATTACCAGTCCTCCGTTAGCTTAGCCCAGATGGTGGCAGACCATTTCACGCTTCTCAAAGTCGGGCCCTGCCTCACTCATGCGTTCCGGGAGGCGGTGTTCGGACTGGCCCGCATTGAATCCGAGCAGCTCGACCGGCGTCGCGGAGCGCAGCGATCAAACATCCGGGAGGCGTTGGAGGCGGTCATGCTGGAAAACCCGGCACACTGGCGATCCCATTACCGCGGCAGCGAGGAAAAGCTGCGCTTTCTGCGCTTCCACAGCCAGCGTGATCGCCTTCGTTACTACTGGAGCCATCCGGCCGTCGCCAGCGCCTTGAAGCGACTGCTGGCCAATCTCGAACCGGCTCTATCTCCAGCATGGGTTGAAGCCCATTTGCCGGAAATCTACGCCGCCCTGCCATCCGACCAATATCCCATCGATCCTACGATCCTGATTCGCCGCCGTATTCAACTGGCCCTTAGGCCTTATTTCGATGCCTGTGCATGAAGTTTTTTTAGGTTTGATACCGATTTTTTCTAAACCTCGACCAGCTTGATGAAGGCCGACTGCAAGGGGTCCTTTTCAATGAACCGGCGGATCCATTCCTGCCCGGTGGGTGAAGTGGCGACTTCTCCGAACAGGCGGGCGTCGTTCCGCAGCCCTTTTTTGAATCCGGCCGCATAGCCGTATTCCAGCGCCTTTAAAACATAGCGGGCGGCGTAGGACCGGGCGGCGGCCGGATCCCCGATGTTAGCGCTTGGCGGCGGACCCAGCGCAAGCATCCCTCTCATTTCCGGCTTGGACAGCAACCTTTTCAATGCTTTCTGCTGGCGGGCGGCAATGGCATCCCAGTCTCTCGCCGGCAGCTTTTTCTTCCCTAACACCAGGGCCTGGGCGACTCGAAAGGCGTATAACAGCGCCGTGGCCGCCGGCGCGAACGCATCGGCCAGCCCCACTGAAACGGCTTCGCGGCCGTCGATCGGCTCGCCGTTGATACTCATCTGCGCCGCTTTTGCCGGACCCACCAAACGCGGCAGGCGCTGCATGCCCCCGTATCCTGGAATGATGCCGAGTTTGACCTCCGGTTGGCCGATGCGGGTGTTTTCCGTGACGATGCGGTAATGCGCGCTCATGGCCAGCTCATTGCCACCGCCCAGGGTAAATCCGTCCAACAGTGCAATGACCGGAATTTTTAAGTTCTCAATAGCGTCGAAGAGTCGGATGTTGAGCAGCGCGATGGATTCGATGCGATCGGCCGGGCTGCCGTGGAATTCGGTCACATCCGCACCGGCAACGAATGCCCGGCCGGTCCCGCGGATAATGAGCGCTTTCACCGGATGTCCCTGAATGCGCCGGTTTTTCTTGAGGCCGGTAATAACGTCCGAAACCTGTCTGATCAAATCGTGGTTCAGTGCATTGAGCGCCTGCTCCCGGCACAGGGTCAAAACGGCGATCTTCTCCGCCACATGCACACTGAGATAACGTTGGCGCTCCGGGTCGGACCGGATCACGGGTTCCCCCAGATACTCATCTTCGATGGAGGCAATCGTTCGTCCGGCCCGGTCGATCTGGACCAGCGCAACCCCTTTGGGCTTGCCCATCCGCCCATCCAACATTTTTTGTTGGATTTCCGCAAGGCCGGACAGTGGGACGATCTCCAAATCATCCTGTTCCATCACGATCAAGTTCTGGGCGAGCAGCCGGACCACTTCGCGGGCCTGGGCGGACCGGTACATGTGGGATCCTAGAATGGACCGGTTGGACGGCCCCTGCGCGAGCACATACCCGCAGGGCATTTCATCCGACTCGTTGAAATCGCGCAGCAAAAACGTGCTGAAATGCAAGGTGCTTTGATCAATCCGTTCGACGATGAAATCAGGACTGACCCGTGGCCCGAATATGTCCCATACGGCTTTGCCCAATGCACGGGCGGTTGCCATGTACTCGCGGCCGTATGCGGAATTCGGGCGCCCGTCTTCCGCCAACGGGTCCGGCATGTCGTCTGTAATGCTAAACCGGTCGCGGTCGATGATGCGCGCCTCAGCGACACCCAACCGCTTGATCGTCTGGATGCCTTCCATGTCTTGCGACCGGGAGGCGATGACGGCGAGTTCGGCGCCTCGCTCCAGCGCCGCCTTGACGAACCCCTGAGCATAAGCGTCGGCACCCCAAATCAGTCCGCGCCGACCGATCGGGAGCTCCATCTCGGAAAAAATCTCCCGCGGCGACCGGTTGCTGAAAAGCACCTGCTTCTGCCGCATCCACACCCAACGCGCATCCATAACAAACCGCCGCTGGGCGTAATAGAAGGTTTCCTTGTATTCGCCTTTAAGACCCCGGCCGGTTGCGCCGAAGAATGCGATTTTTCCGCCTTCGGCCAGCACGGAGACCAGCAGCGGAAAATTGCGGCCACCCGTGTGTTCGAAAATCTTGTCGACCGGCCGGCCCTCGTTGGCCGCATAGACTGCCTTGCGGAAAGGCTCCGTCTGCGCCAGCCAGGGCTCCATGGGAAGTCCTGCCGGGATCGGTCCGAAGACCGAACTCGGGATGCTGCGCCGGTCGATGAAGGCATCCGCAATCTTGCGCTCCATCAGTCGGCGGCCGAGTTCGATATTGGAGCCCATCAGGATGACCCGCGCGCCGAGTTTCTTGGCGATTTGCGCGCCGGCGAAGCTGGTGCCCTTTCCGCCTCCCATCAGCATCACCGCATCGCCCGGCGCGACGGCCAGGCGTTCCACGATCGCTCGGTAGGCCGTGCCATACGTCAGCAGCATGGCGGCGAGCCGCTCGGGACTTTGAGCTTTCAACGCTTCGGGAACCGGAATGGCGCGTTCCTCATCGACGATGGCGAACTGGGCGTTGAACCCGTCGTGCGTCTCGTAGCCCCGGATGATGTTCCGGCCGGTCCAGGAATCCAGAATGACCGCCTGACCCACCCGCAGCGTTTTCACGGCCGAACCGGCGTCCACGATGATCCCGAGGGCATCGCTGCCGGGTATGTGCAGCGTGCTGCTGTCGCCGCGCCCGAAAACCGGTATCGGCAGACCCAGGCTGGCGAAATTGGTGTTGAAGTTTGGGCCGGTGGCGAGAACAGCCACCAGCACCCTCCCCGCGTCTTCAGGGTAAAGCTGGGGGGTCGGAACCTCTGCAACATTCAGAAATCGATTGGGAGGACCGTACTGATCCCTGAAAATGGCCAGCGCGTCCATTCGCTCAGGCAGCGGATGGGAAATCCGGGGTGGGATTTCCAGCGGCCATTTCGATACGGCGTTGTTTGTCATCGGTTTTGCCTCCAGGCTGAGTCACACCGTCAGTTGCGCGAGCTGGTTGAGCATCTTTCTACAGCCAGCCCTTATGCTTGAAATAGGAATAAGGCAGAATCGCGGAAACAATCATGAGCAAGATCGCCAGAGGATAGCCGAACGGCCAGGAGAGCTCGGGGATGAAATGGAAGTTCATGCCATAGATGCTGGCGATGAGGGTGGGTGGCAGAAACACGACGGCGGCCACCGAAAACAGTTTGATGATCTGGTTCTGCTCGATGCTGATCATGCCGAGCGTGGCGTCGAGAATGAAATTGACCTTGCTCGACATAAACGAAGCGTGATCGGCGAGAGATGCCAGATCGCGGCTGATCTCCTTCAGCGTCTCGCGAATATCGGCGACGTGGGGATGCTGCGCCACCGCCTGATTGAGGTAGATGGCCATGCGGCTGACGCTGACCAGGCTTTCACGCAGGATCGACACATGGTTTCCTTCAATGCCGATGTCCTTGATCGTTTCCTTGAGGTTGACCTGAGGCGCCCCCTTATGGCCGTTTGCGGCAAAGATGGCCTTGGATATGCGTTCCACTTCGGCGCTGTGCATCTCCAGAATATCAGCCATGCGGTCGATGATGGTTTCGAGAAGCCCGATCATCAGGTCCGTGCTGGTCAAGTAACCGCTGCCGGTTTTCTGGATCCTGGCCGCAAAGGTGTCAAAGGGCTTGGGATTCATGTACCGGACGGTGACAAGGTAGGCATCGGAAAGGATGAAGGTGATGGCCGAAGATTCCAATCCATCGTGCTCGAGGCTGGTGACGGCGGTCGCCGTCATGAAATAGGCGCCGTTTTCTTGGTAAAGCCGGCTGCTGGCCTCGATTTCCTGCATTTCCGCCCGCGAGGGGATTTCAATCGAGAGGAATTTCTGGACATGGTCGACTTCATCCGCACTGGGTGATATCAAATCGAGCCATATGTCGCGGGAGGGAAACTGCCGGTTGCCCCAGCAGTCGCATCGCCACATTGCATCCGCTCTGTAGAACACCTTGATCATGGGTCTGGCCACCCTTGCATTCTCTGAATCCGGCAGGCACGCATGAAAGACTATCCTCAGCTTTCATGCCCTCACCTGGTTCGTTTCAGCCGGTGTTTCAATAGTATCATACCGCCCAAAAAACAAAATGAAAAAGCCCTTCGCCTGAATTCAAAGATGCTGCCGGCGAATGAACCGGCATCGGTCCAACGGGTTCATTATGGATGACGATAGCGGCTGTTGGCAAGGCGTTATTTCGTGGAAATAAACGGCCCGGATGGTGAGACGCCAGGAGAAGGTCGGTCGGAATCGAAACGCGGCAACTCTAATGGCGCTGCATTCTGGCGCCATCGGCTGCCGGACACCAAGGGCAACTCGAAGATTCGGCAGGCCATGCATTTCATCCGCGCGAGCCATTCGATCTGCCGAAAAGATATGAAAAAGCTGGAGGCGGCATCCGGATTCGAACCGGAGAATAGTGGTTTTGCAGACCACTGCCTTCCCACTTGGCTATGCCGCCAAAAAAAATGGAGCGGGAAACGGGATTTGAACCCGCGACTTCGACCTTGGCAAGGTCGCACTCTACCACTGAGTTATTCCCGCTCAACTGAATCTGGATTTTTAACGACTTCTTGCTTGCTTGTCAACCCTAAAACGGCGTTCAAACCAATCTCTTGAACTTAATGAAATAATCGACGCCGGACCAAACGGTGAACCCCAGGGCAGCCCAAATCAACGCCTGCCCGATGGCCTGACAATCGAGATCCCAAAGCGGGTAGTGGATCATCAGCGGAATGATCGCCGCGATCTGGAACCCCGTTTTGAGTTTTCCCAGCCGGGAGGCGGAAATGTCCAACCCTTTGCCGGCGATGACGCTGCGCAGACCGGTAATGGCCAGTTCGCGGCCGACGATGACGCAGACCATCCAGGCCGGCACCCATCCGTGAGCAGCCAACATGATGAAAGCCGATGACGTCAGCAGTTTGTCCGCCACCGGGTCCAGGGCCTTGCCCAAAAACGTCACCTTGCCCTGGCGACGTGCCAGGAAGCCGTCCAGATAGTCGGTGAAAGCCGCGCCGCTGAAAACCAGTGCAGCGATAAATGCCATGAATCGGCTCGACGGAAACGAGAACAACACGATAATCAGCGGAATAGCGGCGATCCGGATGAGGGTCAGGCCATTGGGATGATTAGCGGTGCTTCGCAGGCGGCGCCAGATGTCAGAACCAACTCCGGCCGTTTCAGGACCCATGCCGGATGCCTCCTCCGGGGCATCACCGACGCCGCCCGACTCGCGAGCGGTCGGCATCCGGTGCTGAGAATATGGCATTCGTTCCATAATGGCCGGTTACGCTCCCGACGGGAAGTTGGCGGCAAGGTATTTGTCGCGACATTCCCGGCTGCAGAATAAGAGATTCTGATCACCCTGTCTGAGGGCCACGCCATTGCGTCGGGCAAAGTATGCACCGCATTGAGGGTCCTTCACCATGATGTCATCGATACGGTCAGGCGTGCGACCGTCCACTCGCTCGGAAAAGATTTTGCCGCGCACCCAGCGCCTGGCGACTCGGTAAGCCAGATAGCCCAGCAACGCGAAAATTAAGACCCTGATCATCGCAATTCCACCACCTGTTGCCCGTGTTCACTCAGCTCCGACAACAGTTTTTGGATGTCTTTGCCTATAGTCGGATGAATTATGCATGGGTCTATATCACACATCGGCTGCAAAACAAAACGGCGCCGATGCATCCGCGGATGCGGCAGAGTGAGTCGAGGCTCTTCCAGAACCCAGTCATCATACATCAGCAGGTCGAGGTCAAGCACTCGGGGACCAAACCGCGGACCATCGGGAGGACGTCCCGCTTCGCGCTGAATCATCAGCAGCTGATCGAGCAGCTCTACGGGCGATAGGCCGGTTTCCATGCGAACGGCACCGTTGACGAACCAACCCTGTGCGGTGAAGTCTACCGGCTCTGTCTGGTAAAAACGCGATTGTCCCGTGATTCGGATCTCCGCGATGGCCTTCAGTTCGGCAATGGCCCGGCGGCAGTTCTCGAGTTTGTCTCCCAGGTTGCTTCCGACCGAAACGTAGGCAAGGTGAGTCTTAACCATGACAAGCGGTCCTATCGCCAGGCCTCCGCACCCAGCTCGCCCGAATAGATGAAACGCACCTCCCCTTCCTGGCGGATGTCATGGAACCGGCTATCGCGTTGTTCGAAGAAAACCGTCAGGGCGTCGCCGCTGCGGGGGAGCACCCGGACCGGTGATGTCATATCAAGCTGCACGGCGGCAACCAACGCGCCCGCCACCGCCCCAGTTCCGCAAGACAGCGTCTCCGCTTCCACGCCGCGTTCGTACGTGCGAATGCGGATGCCTCCGCCGGTCAACTCGGGGCAGATGAAGTTGACATTGACCCCTGCCGGTTCAAACCGAGGGTGAAATCGGATTTCGCGGCCCAGAGACGGCAGATCGACCTCATCGACGGTTGCTGTCGTCACCACCACATGCGGAACGCCGGTGTTGACACTGCTCACCATGATCGTCTGGCCTCGCAACGAGATGGGCACCTGCAATGTCAGGCTGTGCGGGTCGGTCAGACGGATCGTGACGCTTCGGCCGCTGACCTGGGCACGGATCAGCCCGGCCGCGGTCTCGAAGCATAAGTCCGGGCCGCAAAGGCCCAGCTGATGGGCGTAGCGTGCGGCGCAACGGGCCCCGTTGCCGCACATGTCCGCACGGCTGCCGTCTGCATTGAAAAACTGCCAGCGGAAATCCGCTATTTTCGAAGATTCGATCAGGATGACACCGTCCGCTCCGACAGAGAACCGTCGCCGGCAGATTCCGGCAACAAAGGCTTTCAGCGTCGACTCATCCAATCCGCCCGAGCGATGGTCAATGAGGATGAAATCGTTTCCGCTTCCGCTCATTTTAACGAATGCTACTTGATCCAAACCGATTGGTTTCATTCTTATATGAAAAACCTCAGGGAGTGACTGTCACCGCGTTGGATTCCTTGACGGCTATTCCGTCGTCCGCATAACTCTGCAATTTATAGCTATGTTTGAAACCCGGTTCAAGAGCATCCCTGAATCGCATGCGGCTTCCGGGAGCTTTGGCCGAGGCCGCCATATCCGCGATCACTTTAAACGCCGGCGGGCAGGTTCTGCATTCGGCTTCTTCGGCGGTTTGCCGGGCGCGCAGGACTTTGAAACGAGCAACTGCGCTTTGTTTGGACGGTTCGAAAGCAGGAACACTCCATGAAAGAAGAACAGCGCTGCCCCGCACCTCGTAAGTCAGGTCGACGACCACGGGCGGCGGGAGGGCCCCGGGTTGAATCGGCGGCAGCTTGCGTCCGCAGCCGATGATGAGGCTCATACCCAAAAGGCCGATGCAGGCGGCGGCCAGCCAACCGTTCGCCGAAAATGAGCGCGTCGGTGACATGGCTAATCCAACCGCTGTTCAGCCGCCTGGATGGCCGCCAGCACGGCACTGCGGGCCGTACCGCCCGGACCGCTGCGACGGTTGACGGTTCCCCGTGCAGCCAGGTAGTCGAAGACGTCTTCCTTGACCAGCGGCGAGCAGGACTGCAGCTCCGCCAGAGACAGCTCGTGCAGTTCTTTGCCCCGATCCAGTCCCAGCCGCACCGCCTGACCGACGCAATGATGCGCCTCTCGAAAAGCCAAACCCTGGCGGACCAGATAATCGGCGAGGTCGGTGGCGTTGATGTAGCCCGTCGATGCCGCCTGCTCCATGCGCTGGGCATTCACCCGGATGCCGGGCAGCATTTGGATGTATACGTCGATGCAGGCGCTCAGCGTGTCAACGGCGTCAAAAAGCGCGGTTTTATCTTCCTGCAGGTCGCGGTTATAAGACAGCGGCAGCGCTTTCATCAGCGTCAGGAGCGCCATCAAGTGGCCATAGACCCGTCCGGTTTTGCCCCGCACCAGCTCCGGCACATCCGGATTTTTCTTTTGAGGCATGATGCTGCTGCCGGTCGCAAAGGCGTCCGGCAGCTCGATGAATCCGAATTCGGCCGTCGACCATAGGATCATTTCCTCGGACAGCCGGCTCAGGTGCATCATGCACAGCGCGGCCGCCGACAGAAACTCGATGATAAAATCACGGTCCGAAACGGCATCCAGGCTGTTGGAGCTGATCGCCGGGAATTCCAGGAGCCCGGCCACGTAAGCGCGGTCGATGGGAAACGGCGTGCCGGCCAGCGCGGCGCTACCGAGAGGCATCACGTTGGTTCGCTCTCGGCACTCCCCCATCCGCTGGGCATCGCGGTGGAACATCTCGACATAGGCCATGAAATGATGCGCCAGCAGGACCGGCTGGGCGCGCTGCAGATGCGTATAGCCCGGAATCAGGACATCGATGTGGGTTTTGGCCAGCTCGATCAGCAGACGCTGCAGGCGGCCCAGCCGACGAAGGAGTTCCGTCAAGGCGTCGCGCAGGTACATGCGCACGTCCAGCGCCACCTGATCGTTGCGGCTGCGGGCGGTGTGCAGCTTCTGGGCCACCTTGCCCACGATTTCGAACAGGCGCGACTCGATGTGCATGTGGATGTCTTCAAGCTGCTCGTCGAACTGGAAACTCGCGGCGTCGATTTCCCGGCGGATCTGGTTCAGACCTTGGACGAGGGTGTCGCCATCCGCCTCCGAGATGATGCCGGTTTTGGCAAGCATACGGCAGTGGGCGATGCTGCCCTCGATGTCGTAGCGGTAAAGGCGCTGGTCGACATCGATGGATGCCGTGAATCGTTCGACGACTTTCGCTGTCTTCTCGGTGAAACGTCCCTTCCAAAGTTTTTCAGCCATGATGGGTATCCCGCCTTAACCGAGGTCACGCGTCCAGGATCTCATCCAGGCAGGCGATCAGAGCGTCGATTTCCTCAACGGTGATGACCAACGGCGGCACGAACCGCAGGATGTTGCCCTGGACACAGTTGATCAAGAATCCTTTCTGCATGCATTTCGATACGAACGGCTCTCCGTCAACGTTGAGGCGAATGCCCAACAGAAGCCCCATCCCGCGCACGTCTGCAACCAGCGCGTGGCGCTGTTTGAGCCACTCGAGGCGGGACCGGAAATGCGCCGATACCCGCCGGCAATGATCGATAATCCCCTCCGTTTCCATCACCCGGCAGACTTCCAGCGCGGCGGCGGATACGATGGGCGTACCCCCGAATGTCGAGGCGTGCGCCCCCGGGCCGAAAGCCGCGGCCACCTGCTCGCGGGCGAGCATCGCGCCCATGGGCAGCCCGTTCGCCAGCGCTTTGGCCAAGGTCATGATGTCGGGTGCCATGCCGAAATGCTCGTAGGCAAAAAGCGTCCCGGTGCGGCCCATGCCGGTCTGGATTTCGTCGAAAATCAGCAGCAGACCGGCCTCGTCGCAGAGGGCGCGCACCTGTCTCAAAAAATCAGGGGACGGACAGCGTACGCCGCCCTCCCCCTGAATGGGCTCGAGCAGCACCGCGCAGGTCTCCGGTCCGATCCGCGCGCGAATAGCGGCCAAGTCGTCAAAGGGCACAAAATCAAAACCATCGAGCAGCGGGTCGAACCCGTGTTTGACCTTCTCCTGGCCGGTGGCGGACAGCGTCGCCATGGTGCGGCCGTGGAACGACTGTTCCATGCTGATGATCCGGTAGCGCTGGCCCCGACCGGTTTCCTTGTAATATCTTCGGGCCAGTTTGATGGCCGCTTCGTTCGCTTCAGCGCCGCTGTTGCAGAAAAACACCCGATCGGCGAAGCTGTGCGCCGTCAGCCAAGCGGCCAAGTCTTTCTGCGGGACGGTGTAAAAAAGGTTGGACACGTGCCAAAGGGTGCCGGCCTGATCGGCCAACGCTTTGACGATTTTCGGATGCGCATGGCCGAGGTTGCAGACGGCGATGCCGGCCACGAAATCCGTATAGCGCTTTCCGTCTTCATCCCAGAGCGTGGACCCGCACCCACGCGTCAGCACCACTGGAAACCGCTTATAGGTCTTGGCAATTACGTCGTTTGCCTGTGCGATCGTTGGGCTTTCCATTCAGCATCCTCCTGCTCATCTCATGGGAACGGCTTCATCGGCTCGAATCCGTCTGGCTGGACAGACGCCGGCGGTCCAGCGCAGACCAATGCCATCCCGGGATCAAAGAATGTAGCGGCTGAGGTCTTCATTGCTGATGATTCCCTTCAAGCGCGCTTCCACGTAAGGCGGATCCACAATCACCCGTTTCTCGGCCGTATCCGGCGCATCGAAAAGGATCTGTTCGAGCAGACGCTCCATGAGCGTGTGCAGCCGCCGGGCTCCGATATTTTCCGTCCGCGCGTTGACCTCTTCCGCCAGCCGGGCTACCTCAGCGACGGCTTCGTCGGCGAATACGATCTCCAGTCCCTCCGTTTGAAGCAGGGCAGCGTATTGGGTCAGCAGCGCATTCTTGGGCTCGGTCAGAATCCGCACGAACTCATCGCGTCCCAGCGCCGAAAGTTCGACGCGAATGGGAAACCGGCCTTGCAGCTCCGGAATCAAGTCGGACGGCTTCACGGTGTGAAATGCGCCCGAGGCGATGAATAGGATGTGGTCGGTTTTGACCGGGCCGTACTTGGTCGTGACCGTGCAGCCTTCGACCACCGGTAAAAGATCTCGCTGGACGCCCTCGCGCGAAACGTCCGGACCGTGGGTGCCCCCCTTGGCCACGATTTTGTCGATTTCGTCTAAAAAAATGATTCCCGACTGTTCAACGCGTTCGATGGCCAGCTTTACAATTTTGTCGACATCCACCAGACCTTGGGCTTCTTCATGCGCGAGAACGTCAAGGGCTTCCGGCACTTTCAGCCGCCTCCGCTTGACCCCTTTGGGGAAAAGCCCTCCCAGCATGTCCTTGAAGTTGATGCCCAATTCCTCCATGCCGACATTAGAGAATATCTCCACCATGGGCATGTTACGGTCGGGGGTCTCGACGTCGACATAGCGACTGTCGAGCTTGCCCTGCCGCAGCAGACTCCGGAGTTTTTCGCGGGTGGAAGGCGCTTCCCCTCCGGATGTGGAAACCAGTTCGATCGGATGGTCGCCGGGCTCCCCGGCCGGCCGCGCAACTGGCACCGGCCCGGCCTTCGGCAGCAGAAGGTCTAGCATGCGCTCTTCAGCCAGTTGGCGGGCTTTGTCCCGAACGGCCTCCTGCTCGCGGGCCTTGTCGATGGTCACCGTGATTTCGAGCAAGTCCCGCACCATCGATTCGACATCCCGTCCGACATAGCCCACCTCGGTGAACTTGGAGGCCTCGACCTTAAAGAATGGTGATTCGGTGAGAAGTGCCAGCCGCCGGGCGATCTCGGTCTTGCCGACCCCGGTCGGTCCGATGAGAATGATGTTCTTGGGTGCGATTTCATTGCGCAGATCGGGCGGGACCTGCTGGCGCCGCCAGCGGTTGCGCAGAGCGACGGCGACGGCACGCTTGGCCTGGTGTTGGCCGATGATGTATTTGTCGAGCTGCGTGACGATCTCGGCGGGCTTCAAGCTTTTCATATCTCTTCTACCGTGATGACATCATTCGTGTAAACGCAAATGCCGGCGACAATCCGTAAGGCTTCCTCGGCAATGCGGCGAGCGTTTAAATCGGTATGCCGCATCAAGGCGACGGCGGCGGCCTGGGCGGCTGTACCGCCGGAGCCGATGCCGATCACGGCCTCGTCCGGTTCGATCACATCGCCGTTGCCGGAAAGCAGATACATCCGCTCGCCGTCGGCGGCGACCATCACGGCCTCCAAGCGGCGGAGGGCCTTGTCCGTACGCCAATCGCGGGCCAGCTCGGCCGCAGCACGGGTGAGGTTTCCGTTGAAACGCTCCAGCTTTTCCTGCAAACGTTCCGTCAGACTCAGCGCGTCGGCGGTCGCACCTGCAAATCCCACGATGATGGCGTCGTTGTAAATTCGTCGCACTTTACGGGCGCGGTGCTTTACCACGCTGGCATTCATCGTAACCTGGCCGTCACCAGCGACTGCCGTCCGGCCGCGGTGCCGCAAGGCAAGAATGGTGGTGCCATGACAGACCATCATGCCATCATCCCGATCGAAAAGAGGTCATAGACAGACATCAACCGGCCGCCGCCGCTATTTTCGCGGATGCGCCCGATCATAGGTATCCATCAGCCGGTCGATGCTGACGTGGGTGTACTTCTGGGTCGTGGACAGGTTTTGGTGGCCGAGCATCTCCTGCACGCTTCGAAGATCGGCGCCGGCATCGAGCATATGCGTTGCAAACGTGTGGCGCAACGTGTGGGGGGACACCGGGGTCAGGATGCCGCAGGCCGCCGCTATTTTCTTGAGGATGCGCGCAACCGAGCGACTGGTCAGCCGCCGCCCCTGCAGGTTTAAAAACAGTGCCCCGTTCGACTCTGCCCCACCGCCGGGCCTGGACTTTAGCAGCTCACAGTAAGCGCGGATGGACTCGAGCGCGTTTCGACCGATCGGCACCAGCCGCTCTTTGCCGCCTTTCCCGAGGACTTTAAGGGTGCCGGCCGCGGCATCCACGTCTATCACATTCAGCCCCACCAGTTCCGAGACACGAATTCCACAGGAATAAAGCGTCTCGAAAATAGCACGGTTACGCGCGGCATTAAGGCTGTCCGTTTCGATGGAGTCCAGCAACCGGAATACCGCATCGACCGACAGATAAACGGGCAGATTTTTTTCGCGCCGCGGAGTCAAGATGCCCTCCACCGGGTTGGACTCGACCAAACCTTTCTTAATTAAAAATTTGAAGAAACTGCGCAAGGTGGAAAGCTTGCGGGCGATACTCGATTTTTGGTTTTTCTGATGCAGGTACCCCAGATAGCTGCGGATCATCACCGCCGTGACATGCCCGGGCCCGAAGCCGCCCCCGTTCGACACGTGCGGCGCGCCGGTAGCGCCGCTTTCCTCCAGGTATCGGGTGAACTCCTCCAGATCACGCGTGTACGCCCGACAGGTGTGCACCGAATAGCCTTTTTCGGCGGGCAGCGCTGCGATAAATGATCGCAGGGCATCCATCAACGGTGATATGCTCGACACCTCGGTTTCCTCTTACCAGCGAATCAGATCTTCGATCTCCCACCAGGAGGAGACTTCGATGAAGGGATGCGCCGACCGGTTCCATGGCTGGGCAAAGAGCACGGGGGTTATCCCGATCGTGTTCAACGTGAAGCAGGTTTCCAGACGGTCTTCGACAAAATGGGTGATCTGACGTTGCTGCAGCACGGCGGCTTTGCCGTCGAATGATCCGGTGGTCACGATGTCCATGTCATTCAAATCATCCGGCAGCAGGCGTCGCATGAATTCGCCGATTGGGCCGAGGTAAGGCCGGGCGGTAACCATCAGCACCTGCCCGCAGCGTCGCGCCAGCCGTTCCAGGACTCGCGGGGCCCCGGGAATCGGATGAAGCGGCGCCCGGTAGCCTCCATCGAGAATACGAGTTAGAATGGAATCAATCACCACCGGTTCCAGGTCGATGCAGTCCGCCACGTTATAGCAGCGCAGGTCCTGGTAGCGTATTCCCTCGATCGCAAACTCGTCGCGCGCGATATCCAGAAACAAGGTCATCGTATCGGCGATAACCCCGTCGATGTCGAAGGCAATGGATTCAGGGGCGATAATGCCGGTCGGCACCCGTGCCGCGTTGAGCGAACCGTGATCGATCATAAGAGGCTCAGGCGGCCGCCCGTCGGGTCTTCTTCTTGAGCCGCGCAATCCGGCGTCGGTAAATGTCGGCCAGCCTGCGGTTGCGGGCCTCAAGAGCCCCCGCCCGCTCGGCCTTAATGGACCGGATTTTTCTTTTTATGGAACGCAGCGAGCTTTCTGTTTTCTTGACGGCATCGTCGACAATGCCCTTGGACTTGCGCAGGACCTCAATCAGCTCTTCCTTCTTCATTCCGTGAACGCCGGAAATCCCTTCGACTCCCTTGGCAATATCCTTCAACTCCGGCGTGGTCATTTTGACCAGAGGGCGGCCCCAGATTTCGACCTCTTTTTCGGTCATGTGCGGTTCCTTTCCTTAAATTGGGTGTTGGAAAGCACAAGCGGAGGCTGAAAAGCCCCCGCCCGAGCATGCGTGCGGTGTCATCGGTGACGGTCGACCGGCATGGCCGGTTGACAGCATGCAGTGCCCCGTTTCTTAAACTATTTCTTTTTGCGATGTCAATAGCCAAGGGCCAGGCCCGGGGCTTATCCCTCGTCCGTCTTCGGTAGGGTTCGGTGATCCTGAAAAAACGGCTTGAACAGTTCGATCGGAATCGGCAGGAACGTCGTCGAGTTGCTCTCCGCCGCCATTTCCCGCATGGTTTGGAGGTATCGCAGCTGCAACGCCACGGGGTGCCGTTCGATGATGGCGGAGGCTTCCGCAAGCTTGGCAGCCGCCTGGAACTCACCCTCGGCGTTGATGACCTTGGCGCGGCGCTCGCGTTCGGCTTCGGCCTGGCGGGCAATCGCCCGCTGCATCTCCTGGGGCAGATCGATTTGCTTGAGCTCGACCGTGGTGACCTTGATGCCCCAGGGATCCGTGTGGGTGTCCAGGATCTCTTGAAGCTTAGCATTGATTTTTTCGCGTTCGGACAGCAAGTCATCGAGTTCGGCCTGGCCGCAGACGCTGCGCAGAGTGGTTTGAGCCAGCTGGGACATGGCATAGGCGTAATTTTCGACCTCAATGATGGCCTTTACCGGATCGATGACCCGAAAGTACAAGACCGCATTGACTTTAACTGATACGTTGTCGCGGGTGATGACATCCTGCGGATCCACGTCCAGCGCCACCAGCCGCAGGCTCACCTTGACCAGCCGGTCGATGATGGGAATCAGGACGATCAGACCGGGACCCTTCGCGGCAATGACCCGCCCGAGCCGAAAAATAACTCCGCGCTCGTATTCGTTCATAATTCTCAGCGCCGCGCACAGAAAGAAAACGAAAAGCAGTACCAACGCTATCAGCGCGTACATGGCGACCTCCTGCATGATCGGTTTCCTTGCGTTTGAGTTTACAGGATGCTGCGGCCGCAGCCAACAGAAGCGCCCGACCGCAACCGGGTTACGTGAGAACCTCGTCCGGCTTCACCGGTTCCACCTCAAGGGTTAGGCCGGTCACTTTCACCACCCGCACGCGTGCGCCGGCTGTGAGCGGGGTCCGGCTGACCGCGTTCCAGAGTTCGCCGTGCACGAAGACTTTGCCGTGCGGGTCCAGCGCTGTTTTCACCAAACCGATCTCGCCCACGAGCCCCATGGCTCCCGTCTTGGGTTTAGAGAGCTGGGCGCGGAACACCACCCATGCCACAGCCGAAAAAAACGTCGAGATTCCCAACAGCGTGGGCAGCAACACCTGCCAGGCCAGTCCGCCCAGGGGCGCGTCGCTCTCGAACAGCATCAGCGATCCCAGCAGCAGCGAGACCGTTCCGGCCACGCTCAACATTCCGTAACTCGTCAGCTTCATTTCAAGGATGAAGAAAACAACCGCCAGCGCGATCAGCAGAATGCCGGCATAGTTGACCGGCAGCGTCTGCAAGGCGAAAAAAGCCAGAACCAGGCAGATGCCGCCGACGACTCCCGGAAAGACCGCCCCTGGATGAGACAGTTCGAAATAAAGACCGGCCAGACCGATCATAAGCAGCAGGTAGGCGATATTGGGGTTGCTGATCGTCCTAAGAATTTTCGTCCGCAAATTCTCTTCGATCACGATCTGATGCGAGCGGTCGAGCGCCAGCGTGCCCTTGCCGGCCAAATGGCGGCCGTTGATCTGGCGGATGAGGTCATCGATATCCGCAGCGATCAGGTCGATCACACCCGCCTGCAACGCCTCGGTTTCGGTGGCAGAGACACTTTCGCGGATGGCTTTCTCCACCCATGCGGCGCTGCGTCCGCGGCGCTCGGCCACACTCTTGGCATGAGCGACCATGTCGTTGACCACCTTGTCGGACAGCTTGCCCTCGATCGCTTGGCCGCCGGCTCCCACCGGGTGGGCAGCTCCGATGTTGGTGCCGGGCGCCATGGCAGCGATATCGGCCGCCATGGTGATCATCACCCCGGCGGACGCCGCCCGGGCGCCGCCGGGGGCCACATACACCACCACCGGCAGCGGGCTGGCCAGCAGGTCCTGAATGATGGTGCGCATGGATTCGGCCAACCCACCGGGCGTGTCCAGTTGGATGATCACGCAGGCGGCGCCTTCCGCTCCGGCCTTCTTTAGGCCGGTGTGGATGAACTCCGCCGTGCCCGGGCTGATCGCATCGGAGACGCGCAGGATATAAACATCGCCGGCGGCTCCCAAGGCCTGCGAAAAACCGATGGCCATCAAGATCGCGAGGGCATATGCAGCGGTCCTAATCCTCATACGGAAATTCCTTCATCAACAGCTTCATGTCCTCCCACACCTCGCGCTTCTTCTCGGGATTACGCAGCAAGTAGGCGGGATGGAAGGTGGGCAGTACCCGGATCCCCTGGTAATCCAGAAAGCGGCCCCGCAGCCGAGAAACGGGCTCGGAGGTGTTCAACAGGGTCTGTGCGGCGCAACTCCCCAGCGTGCAGATGAACAAGGGACGGATCGCGTTGATCTGACGCCGCAGGAACGCAGAGCAGGTCGCAATTTCCTCCGCCTCGGGCAGGCGGTTTCCCGGCGGACGGCATTTGACCACGTTGGCGATGTAGACATCCGAGCGCCGCAGCTTGATAGCGTCGATGATGCGGTTGAGGAGTTGTCCCGCCGCGCCGACGAAGGGTTCTCCGGCCCGGTCTTCCTCCTGACCGGGTCCCTCGCCGATGAACATGAGCCGCGCCTGCGGGTTGCCCGCGCCGAACACGATGTTCGTCCGGCTGCGGCAAAGCTTGCACCGCCGGCAGTCGCCGAGATGGGCGCGAATATCCGCCAGGGTCTCCACGCCGGCGGCGGTCGGTTCTCCGCGAGATTGCCCCCAGGTATCCAGTGCCTTCAGGCTCTCCGGGGAGCAGTCCACCCCGGTGATGCCGGCTTCCGCCATCTGCCGCAATGCGCCGGCCACCTCGTCGAGTATCGCGATGAATTCATGGCGTTTGACCATGGCGAAGCTGCCGCAATCGCCGCCCTACTTCGGCGGCAGGTTGTCGATGGATTCGTTCATTGGAACGACCCACACGTCGGCGAAGGTCTCGATGTCGCCATCCTCGATGGCGATGACGGCCATGCGGTTGCCCTTCTGGAAGATCATGAGCGATTGGGGCGATCGGAATTGACTGACCAGGCGCCAGCCCTCGTTGGTCATGTTGTTCTGGAAATAGCGCATGAGAGAATTCGTCTCGACCCGCCCGGCGAGGCGCAGGAGGCCGGCGCTCATGCCCTCCCGACGGTAGATCGCCGAGGATTCTTTGTGGATGTCCATTTCCCGAGGAATCAGCACGTCGTCAAACTCGCGGACATCGGGGAGCCGCTTCTGAGCCGATTCTGGCTTGGCCGGCCCCTTTTCGAACATGGCGCAGGAAGCGGTCATCAGCAGCGCCACCCCCACCATTGCAAGCCGGAGCATCGTTTTGCGGATCGTCATGAAATGATATCCTCCTTTCGGCTGGTTATGCGCGTCAAGATTATTCGAAAACGCTCGGCGGTACAACTCTTTTTTGGGGCTGAAGGGCGACCGGCCGCCAGCGCCAATTCAATTGCGGCGGGCCGGCCGTCATGGTACAAGACAGCCTTCAACCGCTAAAAAGCCTTTAACCATTCGGTCCCGAACAGAGAAAGGACGTTCACTGAAGATGATCCCTATTCCAGGCGCTGTATTCCACCGTGTGTTGGACAAGCAACTCCCCGTGGCCCGACGGTCGCAGGGGGTCTGGATCGAAACGTCGGATGGCAAGCGCTATCTCGACGGCAGCGGCGGCGCCGTGGTGGTCAACGTCGGCCACGGCCGCGAAGAAATCGCCCGGGCCGCATACGAGCAACTGCAGACCCTGTCCTACGTACATCCCACTATGTTCGCATCGTCAGCCGTGGAGGATCTCGCCGTCGCGCTGAAGGGACACACCCCCGGCGGCCTGGACCGGTTTTATTTCATGTCATCCGGGTCGGAGGCGGTCGAAACCGCCATCAAACTAGCCCGCCAGCTTCAGATCGCACGCGGCAACCCCGAGCGTCAGGTGCTGATTTCGCGCTGGAAATCCTATCACGGTTTAACCATGGGCGCACTGGCCGCGGCCGGACGAACCTCCTTCCGTCTGCCGTTTTATCCGCTGATGCGCGACGCCGTTCACATTCCGCCGCCATATTGCCTGCGCTGCTCCTACGGTCTTGCCTTTCCGGCCTGTCGCCTGCGCTGCGCCTTGGCCCTTGACGAAACCATTCAAAACCTCGGGCCGGCAGCGGTTTCCGCTTTCATCGCCGAAACCGTGGGCGGCGCCAGCATCGCCGTCTGCCCCCCGCCCGACGGGTACTGGCCCCTGATTCGCGAGATCTGTGATCGCCACGGGGTCCTGTTGATCATGGATGAAGTCATGTGCGGCATGGGGCGCACCGGCAAATGGTTTGCCGCTGAGCATTACAATACCGTTCCCGACATCCTGGTGCTGGGCAAAGGGCTTTCGGGCGGAACGCTGGCGCTCTCGGCCGTGGCCACGACCACGGCGCTGATGGATGACGTGCGCGCCAACGGCGGAAGCTTCGTCCACGGCGGAACGTTCAGCCACAACGGCATCGCCTGTGCCGCCGGACTGGCCGCTTTGAAAATCCTGGAGCGCGAACAGCTCGTCGAGCGTGCCGCCCGGCTGGGCCGCCGAATCGGCGAGGGGCTTCAAGAGGCATTGGCGGACTCGCCCCACGTGGGCGACATCCGCGGCATCGGCATGATGTGGGGCGTCGAATTCGTTCGCGACCGGCAAACCGGCACGCCGTTCCCGCGTTCCGCAAGAGTCACCGAAAGGCTCTGGCAGGCGCTCTTCGAACGGGGGGTTCTTCTCTACAAATCCGTCGGCATGGCTGGCATCGACGGCGACGGCCTGATCGTATCGCCCCCGTTTGTGATAACAGAAGCCGAAATCGATCACGTGGTGGCCAGTTTGCGTATGGCCTTACGCACCGTTTTAAACGGCTGAGCTGAATGCGAAATCGGAAGCATCTGGCTGCGCGCCATGCTATCGCCAAAACAGAAACAGATGAAACCTGAACCCGATGCAATCCCTGAAGGACTTTAAGGAGGCCACATGACCGCGAGCACCATTAAGATCAGGCTCATGAAGGTTGACGATTTCGATGCCGTAGTGGCAATCGACCAAAGCGTCCTAAAGGTCTCCCGGCCGGAATACTATGAGATGAAATTTGAAAAGCTTTTCAAATCCAAGGATTATTTGCCGGCTTCGTTGGTCGCGGAGGAAGAAGACGGGTCCGTGGCGGGATTCGTAATGGGGGAGATCTACATGGGGGAATATGGTCTTTTCCAGGAAGAGGCCACTATGGATACCATCGGTGTCGATCCGTCGCACCAGCACCGGGGCATCGGTGCCCAATTGTTGAAGGAATTCATGAGCCATTTAAAAAAACTCGGCGTCAAGAAAATAAACACCCTGGTCGACTGGAACAATTCCAAACTAATCCATTTCTTCAGCGCGAACCATTTCAGTCCATCAAAGACGATTAATCTGGAACGAATCCTTTGACGGCGGAGAGAGGCCGGCCGCAGGCTCGTCCGGCTGCCGGACGATCGCCGACATCGGACGGGATTCTGCCGGGGAAGCAAGCCTTCCGCCTTCCGGCGCTCAACGCGCATTTTTCAGCACGACGCGTTTGCCGAAAAAAATCCAATTGTTGAGGTCGATCGTAATCGGTTGATCCGGTTCGGCCGGGCAGACCGAATGATACCGCCACACGGTTATGCCGTCTGTTGAGATTTTTTCAAACGGCTCAGTCCGGTTGATGCCGGGTGTTCCCATGCGGACCGCAGGGATCTGTCGACGGCTGCATCAGTTCGCGAGGATCTTGGAATAAAGCGTCAGATTTCCGCCGCGTTCGGCGATGTAGGCGACCGCCTTTGGCGTTACACGAATCATGGTCTTCTCCGTATGGTTGGGTGGGCACTTCCGCCGGCGGGGTCGAACCGTTTCAGAATTCTGGTGCTGCGGTTCCAACCCCTTTCAATCGATTCTGGGATAAGCATGCGACAGAAAACCGCCCGGTCAAGCCATCATGCCGCCGCGCTTCGCCGGCAAGGAAGCCCGCCCAACGTTTTGCGATTGACAACAGAAGGTTTTTGCCCAATAGTTGAGCCGTTCGCCAAGCGAGGAATCTCGGCAACGGATATTGTGGGATTCCTAATCAGGGAATCGACGTCCAAAGACAAATAACATTCCCTGAAAGAACAAAGCGCGCATCGGACCCTAACGGCAGAGTCAGAAACGGCTCTGCCGTTTTTTTTAACCCAATCAGTCGACAGGAGGACGGTACATGCAGGAAGGCGTCATCAAATTTTTCAATAAAAAAAAGAACTATGGCTTCATCGAGGCCAGCGGCCAGGAGGATATTTTCTTCCACAGCACCAACATCACCGACCCCGGTTTTTTTGAACTAGCCAAATCCGACCGCGTCACGTTCGAAGTCAGGGACACCCGCCACGGCCGCCAAGCCGTGAACGTAAGAGTGATTCGGTAGCTGGCGCAAAGCGCCTTCATTCGTCCTCAGTCGCCACCCGCCCTCGGTTTGTTTTTAAGCGCCCGCGCATGGTTTTCCGGTTGAGGCGCCGCTGTCGAGAGCCCGCCGTGGGCCGAGTGGGGCGGCGTTTGCGTCGTACCAGGGTAACACTCAGAATGAGGTCCCTCAGACGCTGCAAGGCGTCCTCCCGGTTCTGCTCCTGGCTCCGTTGACGCTGGGCCTTGATGACGATCACCCCCTCCCGCGTGATGCGCCGGTCCTTCAGCTCCAGGAGGCGTTCCTTCAGAGCCGTCGGCAGGGATGACGCGGCGACGTCGAAGCGCAAATGAACGGCGGTGGCGACTTTGTTGACATTCTGGCCGCCCGCCCCCTGCGAGCGGACGGCGCTGATATCGATCTCGTTCAGGGGGATCGCGATGTCATCGGTGATTGGCAGCATGCGGAAAATCAGATCAAACCTCGGCGGGCTGCAGCCGGAGGCTTATAGCGCCCGGCCTAGTTCGTCAGCCTCGGCGGTGGTCTCCAGCAACGTTCTCGGGGACTTGGCATCACCGATCACGTGAACCTCTATTCCCAGCTTACGGAACAGGTCGAGCGTGCTCCGCTCCGGTCGAAAACCTTCGGCGATGACCAGGTCGCTGAACCCGCTGAGAGTATCCCGCCCGCCCCGATGGTCGATCACCACGCCATCCGAGCGGAATTCCCGGATGGAGGCGCGTTTGAAAAGCCGCACGCCCGCATCGGACAGGCGCTGGCGCAGGGAGGTGCGGTCATTGGGCGCGAGCTCTGGAGCAAAATGGTCGCCGCCCAATACCGCCACCTGGCGTCGGTCCTGCGCCAGAAAGTCGGCGGTGACCATGGCGGCCTGATCGGAGCCCAGAACCACCACCCCTGAGCCGGGAACCACCCCGCCGGACAGGACATCCGGCACGGTGGACAGCTGCAGCCCGGATTCGAATAAGCCTGCCAACTGCGGCATGCGCGGGTTGGCGCCGCTGGCTACCACGGCAACGTCAGGCTGCAGCTCGCGCACCAGAGGCTCGTCGACAGCGGCATGCAGCCGGATATCCACGCCGAGGCCCTGGAGTTCGGCCAGATGATACTCGACCATTTCCCACAGCTCCGCCCGGCCGGGTGGCTTGGAAGCCAGGATCAGGGCGCCGCCCGCCTGATCCTGCGTTTCGGCCAGAACCACCCGGTGCCCCCGCAGCGCCAACAAGCGGGCGCAGGCCAGTCCGCCCGGCCCGGCACCGACCACCAGGATCGTCTTCGGCCGATCCGTCCGCTGGAGCGGCCCCAGACGGTATTCGCGCCCCAGTTCCGGGTTCATGACGCAGGTCGCCTCGCTCAATGACAGAACGCTTTGGATGCAGCCCCGACAGCAGCCGATGCACGGCCGCAGCTGGTCGAGGCGGCCCGCAAACGCCTTGGCCGCCAGCTCAGGATCGACCAGATGGGGCCTCCCCATGGCCACGAGGTCGGCGCGGCCTTCGGCGATCAGCCGGTCGGCCATCACCGGGTCCTTGATCCGGCCGACGGCGATCACCGGGATCGATACCGCCTTCTTGACGGCTTCGGCCAGATGAACGAAGCAGCCGTGCGGCACGTACATGGACGGAATCGTCACCGGCATCGAGCCGTAGACGCCGGCGGAAACATGCAGCCAGTCGGCCCCGGAAGCCTCCAGCAGCGGCCCCAGACGAACCGCTTCATCCAGATGCCAGCCGTCGGCCAGGTAATCCTCGCCGTTGTAGCGCACGCCCACCGGATATTCGGCGCCGCAGCGGTTCTTGATCGCGCCCAGGATCTGCAGCAGGAACCGCGTACGGTTCTCGAATGAGCCGCCATAGTCATCGGTGCGGCGGTTGGCGTTGGGGGCCAGGAATTCGCTGATCAGGTAGCCGTGGGCGGCGTGGATTTCCACAAAATCGAATCCCGCATCCCTCGCGCGCCGGGCTGCTTCGGCGTGGCAAACGACGAGCTCCAGGATTTCGTCGCGGGTCAATTCCCGGGGAACGCCCTTGACGACCGCGAGCGACGGCAGGGGGGATGGCGCCACCCGCCGGTCGTGAAAGGCCTGGCGGCCGCCGTGAAGGAGCTGAAGGCCAATCCTCGCCCCGTGGCGCTTTACGGCCGCGGCCAGCCGGCTCAGACCGGGTATGTAGCAATCGTCCCACACCCGCGGCATGCGGGGCAGGTCCAGACCATCCGGATGAACCGTCCCGCCGCCCATCACGATCATTCCGGTGCCGGCCTTGGCCCTCAGCGCCAGGTAGACCGCGTGCTGGTCGGTCACAACCCCCTGCTCATCCACCCCGAAGTTGACGCTCATGGGCGGCATGACCAGCCGGTTACGGACGTCCATCCGCCCCAAACGGACCGGCGAAAAGAGATGTATTAGCTGCATAGCGCCCTTTCTGCCCGGCCGATGGCTCCAGCGGGCACTATGGTTTCATACTCCCTGAAACAGCCGGAATCAAGAGATCCCTTCCATGGACCCGCGCAACATTGGCCCCCAATACGCTCTTGCAGCCAATCAGCTGGATCGGGGAATTGATTCCAGGAGGGGCAACCGCTATGATGCAACACAGAACCCATGCCGTTTGACGAAGCGGCCAGGCAGGCTGCGAACACAACGTTGATCCGGCATACCCCGTTTGACATGTTTCAGGAAAGCAGGTGAACCATGATCATCAAACAACTCAAGCACGGATCGATGGACAACTTCAGTTACCTGATCGGGTGTGAACAGACCCGTCAGGCGCTGGTGATCGACCCCGGTGCAAATGTGAAGCGCATCCTGTCCGAAGCTCAGAAACAGGGACTGAGCATCGAATCCATCGTCAACACCCATGGCCATGGGGACCACACGGCCGGCAGCGCCCGGCTCAAGCTTCTGACCGGCGCCCGAATCATCATTCATGCGCTGGATGCCGATGCCGTCCCCGAGGCGGATATCCGCTTGTCCGATGAAATCGATCTGCCGGCGGGCGCCTTGACGCTGCGCGTGATTCATACGCCCGGCCACACACCCGGCGGCATCTGCCTTTACGGCCGAGGGCAGCTTTTTACGGGCGACACGTTGTTTGTCGGCGACAGCGGCCGCACCGACCTGCCCGGGGGCCATCGCCCGACCCTGGCCGCATCCATTCGTCGCCTGATGCAGCTTCCCGATTCATCCGTGGTTTGGCCGGGTCACGACTACGGCCCCACCCCCTTCTCCACCATTGCCTGGGAAAAGCGCCACAACGTGAACGCCAAGGAATACGGCTACTATGTCAGCGATAGCGTGTAACCCAGCCTTGCCGAGCAAGCGTCTAACAGGCACAAGAACCATCTCCAAGGAGAACGATGCATGCGCACTTGCCTGATCTTGACGTTAGCACTAATGCTCGGAGTGCTGCCCATTGCGGGGGCCCGCGCCCAGGATAACCCCCCGCCGTGCGCCGAGGCGGAAGAAATCGGCCGAACCCCTCCCCGCTTGAGTTTCGTTGACGGACAGGTTTCGTTCTTCCGGCCGGGGGCCGAAGAGTGGGCGCGCGCCCAGATCAACACCCCGCTTTCTCCGGGCGACCAGCTCTACACCGGTTCTCCAGGGAATGTGGAACTGCAGATCGGCTCACGGGCGTTCGTGCGCGGCTGGGCCAACACCCAAATTGGGCTGGAAAACCACGAGCCGGATTTCATTCAATTCAAGGTGACGGTCGGCCATGCCGCATTTGACTTGCGCACCATCGAACCGGGGTTGACGCTGGAGGTCGCCACACCGAACGCTGCTTTTACGATCGACCGACCTGGATACTATCGCGTGGATGTCGTCGACGAGCGCACGGCGTTCATCGCCCGCCGCGGCGGGCGGGCGATTGTCACCCCCGAGGACGGGTCTTCGTTCGGCATCGCGCCGAGCGAGGAAGTGGTCATCGAAGGCGAAAGCCATCCGAACGTCTCCTCATTTTCAGCGCCCCCTCTCGACAGCTGGGACAACTGGAACTACGCACGCACCGACCGGCTTCTTGAAGCGGAAAGCGCCCGCTACGTCGTTCCGGGAATATACGGAACCAGTGATCTCGACCGCCACGGCCGCTGGCGCGTCGTCCCCGACTACGGGCCGGTCTGGGTTCCGACCGGATTGCCAGCGGGCTGGGCGCCATACAGCTCAGGAACATGGATCCATGACCCCCATTATGGTTGGACCTGGGTGGACACCGCTCCATGGGGCTGGGCACCTTACCATTACGGCCGCTGGGTTCACGTCGGCGGCTACTGGGGCTGGGCCCCGGGGCCGACGGTGGTGCGGCCGGCTTACGCCCCTGCTTTGGTCGCCTTTTACGGCGATCCCCACGCCCAGGTGAGCGCCAGCGTGGGGGCTCCGATGATGGGCTGGGTGGCGCTGAGTTGGGGCGAGCCGTGCGTGCCATGGTGGGGCCGCCCGGGTTTCATGCACCGGCCGTGGTGGGGCGGTTGGGGCGGCCCCCGCATCGTGAACAACGTCGTCGTGCACCGCACGACCGTGGTGAGGACGGAGGAAATCCATATCTATCGCAACGCCGGCGTGCGCAACGGCATCGTTGCCATCCACAAGGATCGGTTCGGCCACGGCCGCATCCCTCCGGAGCGCTTCGGCCGGACTCATGCCGAAAACCTGCGCCCCATGCACAAGGGACCTGAAGTCAGGCCCACTCCGGCCGCTTTTGTGCCTGACCGGCAGCGCGGAATCCGCCCGGCCGAAAAAGACCTGAAACGTCCGGTGGTAGCTACCCGTCCGCCTCATTCCGCGCTTGAAAGAAGAGACCATTCGCCGGAGCGAAAGCCGGATGCAGCGGCGGCTCGCGCCGCTGAACCGCGAATTGTTCATGCCCCGCAGCAGCCCAAAAACACCGATCCGTTGCCCCGTCCGCCGTTCGGAAAAGGCACGGTCGAACGGCGGCCGGAACCCGGCCGGGCTCAGCCATCGATGTCTTCTAAAAACGAAGGGACGCGCCGGGCTACCGAGCCGTCCGTCGAAACCCGTGCGCCGTCCGGCCGCCAGCTCGAGCAACCATCCCGGCCGCCCCAGCGCAATCAGCCCGCGGAGACTCCGGTCCGCCCGCGCCGCATGGAAAAGAATGAAAAGGCGGAGGTTCGAACCACGCCGTCGCCCTCAACGCCGAGCCCGGCCCAGATGCATCGCCAGCCCCAGCAGAAACTGCCGGGCGAGCCGGCCAGCCAGCTCTCACCGAACCGGACCGGATCAACCACTCCGCGTCAGTTTGAACGCGGCGGCAAAACCCCGCAACGGACCGAACAGCACGAAGCGCCCCCGGAGCGTCCTCGCCGGCCCCAGACGGCTCCAAGCCAGAACTCGAAGGGCCAGCGCCCGGGGAATGCCGCACTGCCCCCGGGCAACGGCCAATAGGAAGTCCCTTCTCTGAAGTCGTTGCATGCGCATGAGAACACGAAAGGGGCGGCTTTGAGCCGCCCCTTTTTTGATTTGTTCACAGCCCCTCTAATGGGCGGTGGGATTGGCGATGCGCCAATTGGCTTTCTGCGATTTTCGCGTTTATCACCTTATCGTTCGGGTACGTTCGTTGCCACCGGATCAGCTG
>Ga0105093_10000068_pt1 | contig 37632 bp, 32 predicted proteins | sample PPLLak3March2015_2_FD_79111 | JGI IMG/M metagenome (GOLD analysis project Ga0105093, IMG submission 79111) | Freshwater sediment microbial communities from Prairie Pothole Lake near Jamestown, North Dakota, USA - PPLs Lake P8 Core (3) Depth... | ecosystem: Environmental > Aquatic > Freshwater >... | reverse complement strand
GAGCGCTTCCGGGACGTCACCGGCCTTAGGACCTGAGCCCTTCAGGCGCGCTTGCCCGGGGACCGGGATTTGTTCTAAGATGAGGACGCCGGCCATGATCACGAAGCTCTTCTCCGCCGTCCTGGCGGCGCTCTGCCTCGCGATCCCGGCCTGCCGGAAGGACGACGCGGGCCAAGCCGCGCAGGCCGCCCCCGGGCCCTATGCCATCGGCATCTTCCAGTCCGTCGATTCGCCAACGGCCAACGAGCTCCGCCGCGGCATCCTCCAGGCCTTCGCCGAAGCCGGCCTCCGCGACGGCAGCGAGATCGTCGTCACCATCCGGATCGCCAACAACGACATCGCCGAGGTCCAGAGGATCGCCCGCGACCTCGCGGCCGGCGGGATCGACCTGATCATCCCGCTGTCGACCCAGGCCCTTCAAGCGGCCATCCTGACCAAAACGAGGAAGCCCATCGTTTTCGGCGCGGTGGCGGTCCCGTATCTCGTCGGGGCGGGTGAGTCGGCCGGCAATCATCTCGGCCATGTCACCGGTGTGGTGTCCACGGGGCCCGTCCGCGAGACCGTGCGCCTCATCCGGGAGGCCCTGCCGCAGGCCCGCCGCATCGGGTCGCTCTGGACGCCCTCGGAGATCAATTCCGAGTATTACCTCGACCAGGCCCGGGCGGCCGCCGCGGAGCTCGGCCTCGAGATCGTCGCCGCCCCGGTCGCCGGCCCGACCGAGATCGCCCGCACCCTGCAACGCCTTCTCAACGAAAAGGTCGACGCGCTGTTCCCGATGTCCGACAACACCCTCAACAGCTCGTTCGACCTCATCGGCCGGGCGGCCGGAGAGAGCGGGACGCCTCTGTTCGCGAGCTTCCTCCGGTCGGTCGAGTTCGGGGCCTGCGCGGGTCTGGGGTTCGATTTCTTCGAGATGGGGCTCAAGACCGGCCGGCTGGCCCTCCGGGTCAAGAACGGCGAGAGCCCGGGCCGGATCCCCATCCAGTCCATGGACGAGGTCAGGCTCTACCTCAATCCCGGCGCGGCGGTCCGGCAGGGGATCGTCTTTCCGAAGTCCGTTCTCGAGCGGGCGGCAAAATCCGTATCGTTCACGCCGCCGGCGGGAGAGGCACCCGGCCTCGTTCCCGACTGAAGTCGAAGACCCATCGCCCCCCGCCCGCCGGCGTCGCGGAGCGGATGGCCCGCCCCGTCCGGAAGATGCCCAACCCGCACGCTTCCTTGAGCGGCCGCCCTTCGGCCAGATAGCAGAGGACGGCCGAGGACAGGAAACAGCCCGTGCCGTGGACGTCGCGATCGATCCTCGGATGGGCGAAGGCCGAGAACTCGCGCCCGTCGAAGAGGATGTCGACGATCTGGCCTTGGAGGTGGCCGCCCTTGACGAGGCAGGGGATGCCGCTCCGCCGGTGGACCTTTTCCGCGGCCGCCTTCATCTCGGGGATGTTCCGGACCGGATGCCCCGTGAGGGCCGCGGCCTCGTCGAGGTTCGGCGTGATGAGGTCCGCCCGTCCTTCGACGGTCTCGAGAAAGCGGGGCCAGGCCTTCCTTTCGAGGAGGATCGCGCCCGAGGTCGCGCGGAGGACCGGGTCGATGACGCGGGCCCGGCCTTCGTGCTTCCCGAGGATACGGGCCGTCGCCCGGAGGTTCGCCGACGTGGCCAGCATGCCGACCTTGATGCCGGCCACGGCGATGCTTTCCGCCAGCCTGTCGTACTGGCCGGCCACGGCCCGGGACGGCACGGGGAATACCCGGGCTACCCGCTGCGGGTTCTGGGCCGTCACGGCGGTGAGGATGCCGTAGCCTCGCTGGCCCAGGCGTTCGAAAACCCGGAGGTCCAGGAGGACCCCCGCGCCCGCGGAAGGGTCCCACCCGGCGATCGAAACCAAGCTCTTGGCCATCGTCCCTCCCGCTCCAGGGATAACCGGATTCTACCACGAAACCGGGCCGGGCGGGTGTTGACATCGTTCTGGGGCCTGGGGTATTCACAGACGTACGGATTGTAGAGGGATCATGGGCAAGGAGCTCGTCAGGGTCCGCGTTTTCGCGGGCGGCCGGGTCCAGGGGGTGGCCTATCGGTTCTACGCCGAGAAATATGCCATCCGCCTCGGCCTCACCGGCTGGGTGAAGAACCTCGCCGACGGGCGGGTCGAGATCGTGGCCGAAGGGGCGGCTTCCGAGATCGAGGCCTTTCTCGAGAGGCTCAAGGAGGGCCCCAGCCTGGCTCGGGTCGACAGCTTTATTGTCCGGCGCGAGCCGGCGACGGGAGAGTTCAGGGAGTTCCGGATCGGAGAATAACGGCGTTTTTATGAATAATCCAGGCCCGCCGCGCCCGGAGGCGCTCAGCCGGCCCGGAGCTTGCGGCGGCACTCCTCGGAGCAGAAATAGTGCTCGACCCCGCCGCGGACCTCGATCACGGCCTCGTCCCGGGGGATGTAGAGGCCGCAGACCTCGTCCTGGACCATCTCGCCCCGGACCTGGCCCGGCGCCCGTGTTCCCGCCGGCCGCACCGCCCGCTTCAGGTTGAAAAAGATGCGGACGAACAGAAAGGCGACATAGGCGACGAGCGCGAACAGGATGAGACGGAGCATGCCCATCACCACTCGACCAGCATCGAGCCCCAGGTCAGCCCGCCGCCGAAGCTCAGGAGGAGCGCCAGGTCGCCATTCCGGAGCCGGCCCTCCTCGACCGCCTCGCGCAGGGCCAGCAGGACCGATGTCGACGAGCTGTTCCCGCGCCGGTCGACGTTGACGTAGAACTTCTCGAGCGGGAGGCCGAGCTTCTTGGCCGGGAACTCGAAGATCCGGGCATTGGCCTGATGGCAGATGAACAGGTCGACGTCCTCGAGCCGGTAGTCCCGGGTCCGCTCCGGCGTCCGGTTGGCTTTCTCGATCGTCCTCAGGATGAGCTCGGGGATGATGCGGAGGACGAACTTCTGGATGTCGTGCCCCTTGATGAGGATGTTCGGCTGGACGAAGGCGTTGTCGTGGCGCCGCGTGTCGTGGCCGACGCTGAAGGCGGCGTCGACGCTGAGGGTGTCCGTGCCCGTCTCCATGCAGACGATGCGGCCGGGCCCGTCGCCCCGTTCGAGGACGACGGCCGCCGAGCCGTCGCCCCAGAGGTCGGCGTTGGTGTCCGAAAAATCGAGCAGCCGGCTCAGGACCTCGGCGCCCAGGGCGATCCCGTAGCGCGATTCCGTTTCCCCGAAGAGCAGGTGCTTGCGGACGAGGTCGATGGCGTAGAGACCGCTCGTGCAGGCCGCCAGGAGGTCGAAGGCCGGGACGCGCATCATAACCCGGGCGTCCTTCTCGGTCAGCCGTCCGGCGGCGATCTCGGCCTTGATGGCCTTGTTCAGGACGAGGCAGGCCGTCGAAGGGAAGAGGGCCTCGGGCGTCGAGCTGCCGATGGCCAGGATGCCCACGTCCTGCCAGCCGATGCCGGCGTCGGCCAGGGCCCGCCCGGCGGCATAGAAGGCCAGGTCCGAGGTGTTGACCGTATCGTCGACCCAGGGGCGTTCGCGGATGCCGACAAGGTCGACGATCTTCTGCGGGGTCAGCTCGTCGGGTCCCCACGGCCTGCCGGACCCGGGCTTGATCGCGCCGTGGTCCAGCAGGATCTTGACCATGTCCTCGTTCGTGACGACCCTCCCGGGGACATCGGTCCCCGGCAGACATTTTCCGGTTCCGGCGATCCTCACTCGCATCTCTGCATTCACTCCGTGCCGTGTATTTCCCGTTACCGCGGGAGATGGGAACGTTCGCGACCTCCCCATTATTGCGGGCCGGTTGCGGGATGTCAACTCGACGGGGCCTTGCGCCGCTCCTCGCCCGATTGACCGGGCCCTCCCTTTCTGCTAAATAAAGGGCGACCATGAAACCCAAGCCGCTCGCGGGCGTCCGCGTCCTCGACCTCTCGCGCCTCCTCCCCGGGCCCCTCTGCACCTTGATCCTGGCCGACCTCGGGGCCGAGGTCATCAAGATCGAAGACCTCGAAGGCGGCGATTATATTCGGACCTGGGCGCCCCTCATCGATGGCCGGGGCGCCTATTTCCTCGCCCTGAACCCCGGCAAGAAGAGCGTCTCGATCAACCTCAAGGCCGCGGCGGGCAAGGAGATCTTCCTGAAGCTCGCCGCCGCCGCCGGCGTCATCGTCGAGAGCTTCCGGCCGGGCACGGTCGAGCGGCTCGGCATCGGCTACGCGGCCGTCCGGGCCGTCAATCCGCGGGTCGTCTACTGCTCGATCTCCGGCTACGGACAGGACGGGCCCGACCGCGACCGGGCCGGGCATGACCTCGACTACATTGCCCGCTCGGGCATCCTCGGCCTGAGCGGCTGGCCGGACTCGCGGCCGTCCATCCCGCCCGTCCAGATCGCCGACCTCAGCTCGGCCATGTACGCGGCGGCGGGCATCCTGGCCTACCTGCGGGAGGCCGAACGGACGGGCGAGGGACGTTCTCTCGACATCGGCATGCTCGACAGCGCCTTGTCCTGGATGATCATGCCGGTCGCCGAATACTCGGCCGGGGAGAGGGGAGGACGCGGCCGGCTGCCGCTCACCGGCAAATACCCCTGCTACAATGTCTTCCGGACGCGCGACGGCCGCGACATCTCGCTGGCCGCGCTCGAACCGAAGTTCTGGCGCGCCTTCTGCAAGGCGGTCGGCCGGGAGGACCTCCTGCCCCTCCAGTTCTCCGAGAGGCCTGAGGATCTCGGGCTCTTCGAGGCGCTCTTTGCCGGCCGTTCGGCCGCCGAATGGGCCACGCTCCTCGAAGGCACGGATTCCTGCTGCGGGATCGTGCCCTCGCTCGGCGAGGTCCTGGCCGATCCCCAGATCGGACACCGCGGCCTCCTCGTCGCTCCGCCGCCCGGCGGCCCGGGCGTCATCCGGGTCGGCCATCCGCTCCGCGACCGGACCGAGAGAGAGGACAAAGCCTGCCCGGGGCACGGCGAGCACACGGCCGAGGTCCTGTCCGCCCTGGGGATCTCGGGCCCCGAGATGGACGGCCTCGAGGCCGCCGGCGTCATCCGCCGGGGCCGCTGAGGCGTCGCCGTGGAAGGATTCTGGACCGAGGACGAAGCGGCGTTCCGCAGGGACGCGGCGGAATATTTCCGCCGCAGGCCGGACCTCGACCCGGCCAAGGCCGGGGCGGGGCCCGCGGAGATCTGGCGGGAGCTTCGGGCGACCTCCGGCCCGGTCGCGAAGACACCTTCCCCTTGCGACGTCCTGAGCGGGCGCATCTCCGTCTGCGAGGAAGCGTCCTCGCACGATCCGCGCCTCGGGCGCGAGCTCGTCGCCTGGAGGGCCGCCGCTTCCGCCGGCCCGGCCGATCCCCTCGAAGATCTGGCCTGCCGTCTCGGCCGCTCCGCCGGGACCGCGGCCTACGTCGCCGAGGCCGGCGCCCGCGCCGCCCGCGAGCAGGGCGCCTTCTCCAGCAGCCTCATGGGCTGCCGCGAGGTCCAGGAGAGCTTGGCCGGACTCGTTTCCGGAGCCGGGCTCGTCCGCTTCGGGGCCTGCCGGCTCTGCCGCCTCCTCGAGAGCGGCGCGAGAGAGCGCGCAGGGCGCGAAGCGGCCGGGCTCGAAGCCCGGGCCCGGGCGCTCGCCGCCGACACCCGCTCGCTGGCCCGCTCCCTGCTCGGCGACGCGTGGACCGAGGCCCACATCCCGGCCGACGATTTCCCGACTCCCGGCGAAAGGACACCCTGATGAAGCTCGAAACCCTGTATCGGACAGCCGTCTCCCTCGGCATCGCCAACGACCCGCGAGGACAGGAGGCGATCCGGAAGATCCTCGACGACGAGCGGGCACGGTCCGAAAAGCTCGACGGGAAAGAGCGCGAGACCTGGGAGGCCGACCGGCTGTTCAACCCTTACGCCGACACCCGCATCCTCAATGGCGATCCGTCCGTCGAGGTGAAGAAGGCGATCGTCGGCATCGACATGGACGTGTCCGAGGTCCTCCTGGCCCATACGCTCAACAGAGACCTGGCAGCGGGGATCGACCTCGTCGTCGCCCACCACCCCCAGGGCGTCGCCATGGCCCAGCTCGCGGCGGTCATGCCGGTCCAGGCCGACATGCTGGCCGCGATGGGCGTCAACGTCTCCGTCGCCGAACAGCTCCTGGACAAACGGATCGGCGAGGTGGAGAGGCGCGTCCTGCCGGCGAACCACAGCCGGGCCGTGGACGCCGCCCGGCTGCTCGGCCTGCCGATGATGTGCGTCCACACGCCCGCCGACAATTGCGTCAACACCTATCTCGGGACGCTCTTCGAAAAGGAGAGGCCGGCGCGCCTCAAGGACCTGATCGACCTCCTCTGGACGGTCCCGGAATTCAGGGCGGCGGCCCGCCGGATGGCCGGGCCGAAGATCGTCAACGGCGCCGAGAGCGCCCGTTGCGGCCGGATCTCCGTCGAGATGACGGGCGGGACCGAAGGAGCCAAGACGATCTACGAGTCCTACGCCGCTTCCGGGGTCAGCACCATCGTCAGCATGCACATCAGCGAGGAGGCCCTCGAGAACGCCAAGAAGGCCCACCTCAACATCGTCCTCTCCGGCCACATAGCCAGCGACACGCTGGGCCTGAACCTTCTTTTCGACGGGATCGAGCGCGAGGGACGGCTGGAATTCGTCGGGGCTTCGGGGTTCTCGAGGACGAGGGCGGCGGAGCGCTAGCCTGGATTATTTTATGAATAGTCCAGGCTAGAGACCGCGGTAATGGCCCTGGGCATCCAGGGTCGCGATCCAACGGGCGAAGGCGCGGGCGTCCTCGAGGTCGCTCTCGTCGGGATGCGTGGCCGCCGACGCGGCCATGTCGGCCCAGGCTTCGTGCTCCGGCGACTGCATGAGGACCTCGAGGGCCTTCATCGACACCTTCCCCCGGCAGGAGAACGTCCCGATGAGCCGGGCCCTGGCGACCAGGATGGACGCGTGCTCCAGCGCCTCCCGCGAGAGGCGGCCGCCCGTGACAGACCCGTGGGTGGAGAAGAGGGCGACCTTCTTCCCTTCGGGGATCGACTTGAGGAAAACCTCGACGGGATAAGGGACGCTGTGGGCCTGGACCGGGAATCCCGCGACGATGAGCTGATAGGGCGCGAGGTCGCCCGCTTCGGCCATCGGCTTGAGGGTCTTGTCGCCCGGCAGGGCCCCGAAGATGGCCTCGGCGACGAGCTGGGTGTTCCCGGTCCGGCTGAAGTAGGTCACGAGCGTTTTGGCCATGGCGGCGATCCTTTCCGCTATTCTGCCAGAAACCGGGCCCAAAAGCCAAGCCTCATTCGCCCGCCGGCAGCTCGATCGTGACGGTCGTGCCCCGGCCGGGCTCGCTCGCGACGCGGATCGCGCCGCCGTGCTCTTCGACGATCTTTCTGGTGATGGGCAGGCCGAGGCCGGTGCCGCCTTCCTTGGTCGAGTAGTAGAGGTCGAAGATCCGCTCCACGACCTCCCGCTTCATGCCCGGGCCGCTGTCGCGGACGACGATCGTGAAGACGTCGCCTTTGCGCCCGATCGTCACCGCCACCTCGCCGTGCTGGCTGATGGCCTCGACGGCGTTGGCGATGATGTTGCGGAGGGCCGTCCGGAGCTTGGATTCGTCGCCGCGAGCCCGGAAATCGGCCCCCTCGGCGACGACCGTGAAGCGGATGCGCTCGGCCAGGAGCCGGCGGTAGGGCCCGAGGACGTCGTCGAGGATCCGGCGCAAGTCGAGGGGCTCCTTGCGGACCGTCGTGTCGCGGGCGATCTCCATGAACTCCTGGGCGATGCGCCGCAGGTTCTCGACCTCGCCGATGATGTAGGACATCGATTCCTTGAGGGCCGAGTCGAGGTCGCCCCGCTTGTCCTCGTAGACCTTGAGGACGTGCTCGGCCGACAGCTGGATCGGCGTCAGGGGATTCTTGATCTCGTGAGCGACCTTGCGGGCCATCTCGGTCCAGGCCACCTTCTTGCTCATTTCGGCCAGCTCCTGCTCGTGGGCCTTGAGGTTCCGGACCATCGTGTTGAAGCCGTCGATGAGGGTCATCATCTCGTCGCGGGAGTGATGTTCGATGGCGACCTCGAGGTTGCCCAGCCCGACCTCCCGGGTCCCGGCCAGGAGCTTGCGCACCGGGACGATGATCATGCTCCGGATGCCGCGGGAGAAGACGAAGACGAGGACGACGAAGAAGGCCGAGAGGACGGCCAGGAACTCGACGATCTCCCGGGTGGCCTTGTCCAGCTGCTCCCTCTCGAACGGGAAGGGCAGGGAGATGAAGTGGGTGCTGTTCCGGAACTCGTACGGGACGGTCAGGGTCTGGAACGAATAGTCGCCGAGCCGCGTCCGCTGGATGAAGAAGGGCCGGCGGTCCCAGACGAGGGCCTGATAGGCCTCCCCGTCGAGGATCTCCGGCAGCAGGCCGCTGTCGAAGAACTCCCGCCGGCTCGAGGCCAGGAGCAGGCCGTCCCCGTAGACGATGACGTCGTTCGCGAGCGTCGAGCTGATCCAGAAGACAAGGTCTTCCCACGGCGCGATCTCGGGCGAGAGCTCGACCCCCTGGATGATGAGAAAGGCCTCCATGAGATCCTGGGCATAGCTGGCATGGACGGCCGAGTCCTCGACGAAGCGCTCCGTGAACAAGCTGTCAAAGAGGTCCCGGGTGAAGACGGTGAAGAGCAGCATCGGGACCAGGGCCACCGCCAGGAACGTGGCGTAGACGCGGTTCGAGAACGACCAGAGGGGCCGACGGAGCGGCGTCTTCCGGCGGGCGAGGACGGCGGCGGCCACGATCAGGGCCGCGGCCAGCCCGAGGAAGAAGGACCTCAGGAAATCCACGGTTTGGGTCCGGAGGCTCTTCCTCGGCGCGAAGAGCCTGTAGGCGTTCTCGCCCCACCGGAACAGGTAGGCGTCGTAGGTCGTCCCGCCCTCCTCGAACACCGACCAGAACGGGGCCGGGTCCTCGATCATGCGATCCAGGAGGGGCTCCGCGAGTCCCGACGTCAGCTTGCCCGGATTGAAGACCGAGCGGCCCTCGAGATCGAAGATCTCGCAGCCGAAATCGAGCTGGCTCAGGGAGGGCAGGGACTCCGTCCGGAGGACCTCGAAATAGGGATTGGCCGAATAGACGAACGGGAGCATCTCCGGATCCAGCGAAACGTACAGGAGGACGCGGCCGACAGGCCGGCCGTTCTCGAAGAAATCCCGGTAGCCGACCAGGAACTCCTTCTCCTGATCGATGAAGGTCTGATGGTGCCGGACGATGGCCCCGTCCGCGGAGGGCTCGAAGTCGGGCGCGCCGCCCAGGAACTTGGGGACGTTGAGGGAGAACCGGCTCAAGGTGTTGCCCTCGCTGTCGCGCACTTCCAGGCTGGAGTACCAGTGGGACTTCGCGACCGGCGTGATCTGCCACACAGTCCTCGCGAAGTCCCGGTCCTGCGGGTCCCTCAGGTAGGCGATGAACTCCCGTTCTTTCCGGCCGAGGGCGGGCAGGGATTCTTCGATCAGGAAGCTGGCCCAGTCGGCCTGGGTCCGGATCGTGTGGGCGATCGTCGTCTCCAGCAGCCGATGGGTCCGGGCGACGGTCAAGCCGTCGACGGAGCGGGTCAGCCACAAGGAGGCCAGGACGAGTCCGGCGACCCAGAGCTCCCGCTTCCGGGAGAAGCCCGGGACGGCGGCGACGACGAAGAGCCAGGCGGCCAGGGCCCCGCTGATGACGGCCAGAAGGGCCGATCGGTCGGTCCAGACGAGAACGGCCGCCCCGGCGGCGAGGGCGCCGGCCAAGCCGGACAGGGGGCCTGTCCGCGAGCCCCGGAAAGCCAGCCGGATCGCTGCGGCCAGGGCGAGGAGCCCGGCGGCCAGACCGACGAGCAGCCCGAGCTGCAGGGCCAGCCGCGAGGGGTCGAGATCCCAGCTGAGGAGCGAGAGGTTGGAGTTGGAGACGACCTTCCGGACGAACTCGTGGACCGCGAGGACGGCGAGGGCGGAGAAGCCCGCAGAAGCGGCCTGGGCGAGGAGACTCCGGAGAACGGACCTCGGCCGCTCGTTCTCCGTCCCGGCCTGGAAGACGAAGAAGGCCAGGCCGGCGGCGAGACCGAGGGCCGCGAGAGCCGTGAGGAAGATGTCGGCGGGAGACTGCGTCAGGCCCCCCCACGAAATGAAGCCGGCCACGGCCGGACGGAACAGCCTCAGGTCCTGGACCCTCTCGAGCTGGCCCAGGGGCAGGGCGAGGAAACGCATGCCGATGAGAAGGACCGCGCCGATCGCCCCGGACCCGGCATCGCGCCCGCGGAGGAAGCCGGGGGAGGACCAGGAATAAGCGAGACCCGCGCCGGCCGCGGCCAGGAGGGCGACGAGCAGGACCAGGCGCAGGTCTTCCCGGGTCTTCGAGAGCCGGGCCGTCAAGGACGGCGAGCGCAAGGTGACGTCGGCCATGATCCGTCCGGTCTCGTTCCGCAAGGGGAAGATGATCGTCTGGATCTCGTTCTTCTCCCGGGGCTGGCCCGTGAACTCGTCCCGGTGCTGGGCGAAGAACTTCTCCCAGCCTTCGAGGTCGTCCTCGATCGCATAGTAGCGGACCCCGAAGTTGGACCGGAGGGCCGGACCCAGAGCATGGAACTCCCGGATGTAGGAGGATTGGACCTGGGGAATGAACGCCAGCCGGGCGAAATGGACGAGGAAGCGGCCTTCGCGGTCGAGGGGTTGCAGGGTCCCGAGGTAGACGGTGGCCTTGCTGCGGAGCTGGAACGAGGCCCCGGTCTTCTTCAGATCGTCGAGCCTGCCCCTCAGCTGATCAGCCGGGCTCAGGATATCGCCGTACCAGGCCTCGATGAAGCCGTCGCCGTTGCAAAGGGCGATCCCTTCCTTCTCCGCATCGAGCCCGGCTTCGCGGAAGAGGGGGTGGAATTCGCCCGGGCTGTCGGGGAGGCCCGGACCATCGAACCGGGCCTTCCGGGCCTCGAGCCTGGCCAGAAGGTCCGCATATCCCTGCCGGACCCGCGAGGCCTGCTTCCTCAACGAAGCCAGACTCCTCGTATCGTAATCCCGCGACAGGAACCCCGGGAGGACGAGGGTGAGGGCGGCCGTGACGATCGCCGCGATCAGGGCCGCGCCGCCCGCGACGAGCAGGGCGCGCCGGACCCGGAGCGGCCGGGCGGACATCAGACCTTCTCCGCCCGGATCTCGACGATCCGGAAGGCCAGCCAGGGCCCCCGGCCGCTGTCGTCGGGAGGAGCGCGGACGGGGACGACGAAGAAATAGACGCGGAGAGCGATCTGCGCACCCGTCCGTTCGTTGAGGAACGACCAGCGGGCCCTCAGGATCCCGCCCGAAGCGCCGGGAAGGGAGATGACCTGGGGATCGGTGATGAACTCCCTCGTCTTGAGAACGGAGAAGAGCCGGCCGAAGACGAGACAGGCCTGGTCGTGCGAAAGCTGGTCGGCGAGGGACAGCGGCTCGGGCAGGGACACGGGGATCGTGCCCTCGCTGGCCAGGAGCTCGCAGAGCGCGGCCTGCGAATTCTCCAGGAACGCCGTCTGGAGCTCGGTGCCGATGGGGAGGGGCAGGGACAGCAGAACGGTCAGAGGGAGCAGGTGAAAGGTGACCACGTTGGCGTCACCATCTTAGCACAGCCCTTTCCGGGCAGGCAAGGGACGGCCCCGGGCGCGCCGGCCGGCCGGCAACGCGCGGCGCCGGCGCCGGCGAGGCGAGGGGCCTATTCGGCCTTCTTCGGCTCGGATTCCTGTTCGAGCTTCTTGGTCCTCTTGGCGTCCTTGATGCTGCTGATGCCGGCGATGAGGCCGATGAATCCGCCAAAGAACAGGATCGGCGGGATGAACCCCAGGACGACGTTGAAAAAGGCGGAGCGGAACGGAGCCGATAAGATCACCAGCGCCAGGCCGCCGGCCATGGCGACGATGCCGCCGACAACTGCAATGAACTTGCCCATAGTCGGACCTCCCTGCGGGATTTTGTTCCGGGCGGATTATAGCAAAGCCCGCGTTTCCCCGTCAATGGCCCTCGCTATTCAGGGAGCGATTGGCTGGCCTGGATTATTCACGAGCCGGATCGGCTTGCCCGAAGGGTAAGAACGCCGGTCTTGGTTTTTTTTGTTTTCATGAGAAAATCGGCGTTTTTATGAATAGTCCAGGTTAGAATAGCGGGGAGGACCCGGATGAGGAGGTCAGGCATGAAAACCGGACGGCGGGCGCTCGCATTATCGGCTGGATTGCTGCTCGTTCTCGGGCTGGCCGCGACAGGCTGGGCCGGCGAGGACTTCGTTTTCGGCGGGGGGCGGATCAAGGCCGGGAGCTTGGTCTCGGGCCTGCTGCCCGTTCCGGGCCCCGGCGGCCAGGGGACGAGCATCCCTTATACGGTCATCCACGGGGCCGAGCCGGGCAAGGTCCTCGCCCTGGTCGCGGGGGTCCACGCCTATGAGTATCCGCCCATCCTGTCGCTCTACCGGCTGAAGAACGAGATCGCCCCGGCGGCCCTGCGCGGCACGGTGATCATGGTCCATATCGCCAACCTGCCCAGCTTCCAGAAACGGACGGTCTATTACGGTCCGGACGATTGGAAGAACCTCAACCGCGTCTTCCCGGGCGACCGGCGGGGCACCATGAGCCAGCGCATCGCCGCCGCCCTCAACGAGGAGGTCGTCGGGAGGGCCGATGTCCTCGTCGACATGCACTGCGGCGACGGCAACGAGGCCCTCATCCCGTACACCTATTGGATGATCAGTGGCGACGAGGCCTTCGACGCGAAGACGCGGGACCTGGCGCTGGCCTTCGGCTTGCCCCATATCATCATCGACGACACCCGGGGCCGCGATCTCAAGGACTCCAAGTACCTCGGCAACACCGCCATCCTCCGGGGCAAGCCGGCCGTCACGACCGAGGCCGGCTTCCTCGGGCGCACCGACGAGGAGTCCATCCGGCTCAACGTCCGGGGCGTCCTCAGCGTCCTGCGGCACCTCGGCATGATCGACGGGCGGCCCGAGCCCGCCGCCGATCCCGTCTGGATCGACAAGTACGAGGTCGTCACCTCGAAATGGAGCGGCCTCTTCACGCCTCGCGTCGAGATGGGCTGGTTCGTCCGGGCGGGGCAGATCGTCGGGACCGTCACGGACTATCTCGGGGACTGGAAAGAGGACGTCCGGGCCCCGTTCACCGGGATCCTCCTCTACGTCATCGGCACGCCTCCCTGCAACGCGGGCGAACCGCTCTTCGAGGTCGGGCGGGTCAAGGAGAAGTGACCGGGGCGATGGGCCTCAAGGGCGTCATCTTCGACCTCGACGGCACGGTCGTCGAGAACGATTACGACTGGGCCGGGATCCGCGCCGAGCTGGGGACCGATTCGGCCTCGATCCTCGCTTTCCTCGATTCGCTCAAGGAGCCGGAGCGGTCGGCGAAGTGGGCCATCCTCGAACGGCACGAGGCCCGGCAGACCGAGGCCGCGGTCCTGCGCGAGGGCATCGCCGGGCTCCTGGCCTTGCTCCGCTCCCGCGGCGTCGTGACCGCCCTCGTGACCAACAATTCCCGCAAGAACACGGAGTTCCTTCTCGGGAAGTTCGACCTGGACTTCGATCGCGTCATCACCCGGGAAAGCGGCTTGTGGAAGCCGTCCGGAGCGCCCTTCCTCGAGGTCCTCAGGACGTTCGGCCTCGAGCCCGGGCAGTGCGGCGTCATCGGGGACACCCACTTCGACGTGCTGGCCGCCCTCGACGCCGGGATCGATGCGATCTTCCTCCTCACGAACGAGCCGGGGAGATTCGCCGGCTTCCCGGTCGAGGTCTTCTCCTCGGTCTCGGGCCTTCTGGCCGCCCTGGCCGAAGCCACGCACTGACCGGGCGGTGGCCCCGTCTTCTCCCCCTGTCCGCCGGGCGGACCGGTTTCCCCTTCCCAGGCCGGGATCCCCCTGCCGGGAAATGGAACAAACCGGCCGGGCCGGTTGTATTAGAGGATGGAGGAAGCCGATCGAACGACATTCCAGGAGGATCCCATGAGCCAAGGACGTTCTCTCAAGGGCTTCGCCCTTCTCGTCGCCCTCGCGGCGCTCGCGGCCGCCGCCCCGGCCCTCCGGGCCGACGGGTTCATCATTCCCGACCGCCGGCCGGGCGAGACGGTCCCGCCTCTCAGCGTCAAGTACCACCGCGTCAAGGTGGAGATCGTCGACCAGGTGGCCAAGACCTCGGTCGATCAGGTCTTCATCAATAACTTCAACCGGGACATCGAGGGGACCTACATCTTCCCCGTTCCCGAAGGTGCCTCGGTCTCCGATTTCGCCATGTTCATCGGCAACGAAAGGGTCGAGGGCGAGATCCTCGACAGCCGCGAGGCCCGGCGGATCTACGAGGACATCGTCCGCCGCCTGCGCGATCCGGGCCTGCTCGAGTACATGGGCCGCAACCTCTTCCGGGCCCGGGTCTATCCGATCCCGGCCCGCGGCGAGAAGCGCGTCCAGATCTCCTACACCGAGGTCCTCAAAGCCGAGGGCGGCCTGGTCAAGTACCTCTACCCCCTGAACACGGAACGGTTCTCCCGCGACCCCCTGACGGACGTCGGCGTCGCCGTCCGCATCGAAAGCCGCGTCCCCATCGTCAACGTGTATTCGCCCTCGCACAAGGTCTCCGTGAGGAAGGACGGGGAGGGGACCGTCCGCGCCGGCTACGAGGACAGGAACGTCCGCCCGGACAGGGACTTCCTCCTCTACTATTCGCTCTCCAAGGACGACATCGGCCTGTCCTTCCTGAACTGGGAGGGGCCCGAAGGCGGCTTCTTCATGCTCCTGGCCTCGCCCCGCTTCGCCGCGCCGGGCGAGAAGCTCGTGGCCAAGAACATCGTCCTCGTGCTCGACAGCTCGGGCAGCATGAGCGGGGCCAAGATCCGCCAGGCCAAAGAAGCGGCCCGCTTCATCGTCGAGCGCCTCGACCGGCGGGACGCCTTCACCTTGATCGATTTCGACGACGGGATCACGGCCTTCTCGGACGGGCTCGTCCCGGCCACCGGGGAAGCCGTCGGCCGGGCCCTCAAGTTCGTCGACGGCATCGAGGATTCCGGCGGCACGAACATCAACGACGCCCTTCTCGCCGCCCTCTCCCGGATGCGGGATGGAGAGCGCCCGAGCTATGTCCTCTTCCTGACCGACGGCCTGCCGACCACCGGCACGACGGAGACCGCGGACATCCTCCGGAACCTGGCCCGAGCGAACGAGCTCCGAAGCCGGATCTTCGTCTTCGGCGTCGGGGACGACGTCAATACCGAGCTCCTCGACCGGATCTCCGCGGACCATCGCGGCGCTTCCGTCTACATCGGCGAGACGGAGAACCTCGAAGCGGCGCTCTCGAGCTTCTACGAGAAGATCTCCTCGCCCCTGCTCGCCGACCTCGGGATCGTGTTCGAGGGAATCGAGACGAGCCAGGTCTACCCGCGCGTCCTGCCCGATCTCTTCAAAGGCTCGCAGCTCGTCCTTGTCGGCCGGTACCGGGGCGACGGCCCCGTGCGCGTCGTCCTCACCGGCAAGGCGGGGCGCGAAGGCAAGCGCTTCGTGCTCGACGGGCAGGCCCTGACCGGCAGCGACCGCGCGAGCTTCCTGCCCCGGCTCTGGGCCACCCGCCGCATCGGCTATCTCCTCGAGGAGATCCGCCTCCAGGGCCGGTCGAAGGAGCTCGAGGACGAGGTCCGCCGCCTCGGCCTCAAGTACGGCATCGTCACGCCCTATACGTCTTATCTCGTCACCGAACGGGAACGCCTGCGGATCGACGCCGCGGCCCCGGATGCCGAGGAGGCCATCGCCGCGGGCCAGGTGAGGGGCGTCGGAGCGGTCAAGGCCGCCAAGGCGACCCAGGCCTTCAAGCTCGAGGACCGTGCCGCCCAGGCCGTTTCCGAGCGCATCCTCTACAAGGACGACAAGACGTTCTACCTCAAGGACGGCGTCTGGACCGACAGCGAATACCGGGACGGGGCCGCGACGACCGAAGTCAAGTTCAACTCCGACGAGTTCTATCGCCTGATCGCCGACAAGCCCGGCCTGGCCAAGTACCTCTCGACCGCCCGCAACCTGATCGTCGTCTTCGGCGGGGTGAATTACCGGATCATTGAATAGCGGAGATAGCAGGATGGGGACACGTACCTCAGGGACATGTCCCCGGCCTTTCTTACAGAACGATTAAGGGGATGCTCATCTACGTATAAGGGCCAAGCGCGGAGAACCGGGTGAGGCTGCGGAAGAAGGGGTTGAGGGGAATTGTCGGAGGGAGCATAGAGCGGTGATCTAGCCTTCACGGGACGCAGCAGGATGGGGACACGTACCTCAGGGACATGTCCCCGGCTTTTCAAGGCTAAGGCCGCAAAAAGACCGGCGAAGAGAAACGTCGAGCCCGATTTGGAAAAGTTTAGCCGGGACGCGTGCCGGACGAGGGCAGTTTCAGGGGAAACCGGCAAAACGTGTTTGAGCGAGGCTTAGCGCAAGCCGAGCGAGTTGTTTTGACGCCGAGTCCGGCGCACGTCCCGGCGTCTTAAAACTTTTCCCATGAGGGCGAGTACGGACTCTGAGCCGGGCAGCGGCCCCCCACGCCTTGATTTCTCTTTGAGGATTGGTCACAATGGACGGGATTTCGCCCTGGAGGCCCACGATGCCGCAAGACAAGCTGCTCCTCATCCCCGGCCCGAGCCCCGTCGTGCCCCGCATCCTCGACGCGCTGGCCCTGCCGACCGTCTCCCACGTCGGGCCCGACCTGGGCCATGACCTCAAGGAGGCCTGCGAGAACCTCCGGAAGATCGTCTTTTGCGAAAGCGGGGAGCCCTTCATCGTCGCCGGCGCGGGCACGCTGGCGATGGAGATGGCCCTCCTCAACACGGCCGGCCCCGCGGACCGGGTCCTCGTCATCTCCCAGGGCTATTTCGGCGACCGGATGGCCCAGATCTGCCAGGCTTTCGGCGTCGGCCATGACGTCCTGGCCTGCGAATGGGGCCGGGCGGTCACGCCCGCGGACCTCGACCGGCGGCTGAAGGCGGCGAACTACAACGTCGTCTTCTGCACCCACGTCGATACCTCGACCGGCGCCTGCGCCCCGGTCGAGGAATACAGCCAGGTCCTCGAGAAGACCGGCGCGATCTTCATCGTCGACGGCGTCTGCGCCACGGGAGGCATCCCCGAGCGCATGGACGCGTGGGGCATCGACATCGTCCTGAGCGCGGCCCAGAAATGTCTCGGCACGCCGCCCGGCCTGGCCGTCCTCGTCTTCTCCGAGCGGGCCATGGAGAAGCGGCGGGCCCTGGCCGCCGTACCGGCCTATTACTCCGACATCCTCCGCTGGCTGCCGATCATGCACGACCCCTCGAAATACTTCTCGACGCCGTGCGTCAACGAGATCCGGGCCTTCGCCGAGGCGACGCGCATCATCATCGAGGAGGGTATCGAAGACCGGTTCGAGCGTCACGACCTCTTCGCCGACGCCATCCGGTCCGGTCTCGAAGCCCTGGGCTTCTCCTTCTTCACCGATGCGCGTTTCGAGGCCTCGACGCTGTCCGTCGTGCGCTACCCGGACGGGGTCGAGGACAAGGCCTTCCGGGCCGGGCTCAACGCGAACGGCGTCGTCGTCGCCGGAGGGTTGGGACCCACCGCCGGGCAGGTCTTCCGCATGGGCCACATGGGCAACCTGACCTCGGCCCAGGTCCGCTTCGCGATCGAGGCCGTCGAGAAGACGCTCGCCGGTCTCGGCCTGTCCATCAAGGCCGGCACGGGGCGGGCGGCCGTCGACGGCATCCTGACGGCCTGAGAGAACGGACGACCGGCATGATCAGCAAGGTCTTCTTCGTCCCCGCCGACGGCGGCGAGCCCGCCGAATCCCTGTCCGGTAAGGCGAAAGCGGCCTACCTCGCGACCGGCTTCAACGAAGGCCTGGTCGAGGGCGATTTCACGGCCCTGAAGATCCATTTCGGGGAAGCCGGCAACACCGGCCACATCAAGCCGGCCTGGCTCGCCGGCCTCGTCTGGGAGATCCGGCAGAAGACCCGGCACGCCTTCCTGACCGACTCCAACACGCTTTATGTCGGCCACCGCTCCAACTCCATCGACCATCTCCGCCTGGCCTGGTCGCACGGCTTCACGCCCGAAGGGACCGGATTGCCGGTCATCATCGCCGACGGCCTCATCGGCCGCGACAAGCACGAGCCGCGGAGCGCCCAGTCGCGGACCGGCTCCTCGAAGATCGCCAGCGCCATCCTCGACGCCGACGCCTTCGTCGGCCTGACCCACGTCACCGGTCACGTCCAGACGGGGCTCGGCGCGGCCATCAAGAACGTGGGCATGGGCTGCGCCTCGCGGGCCGGCAAGCTCGATCAGCATTCCGTCACCCACCCCCGCGTCAGCGCCAAGCAGTGCCGCAACTGCAGCATTTGCATTGATTTCTGCCCGGAGGCGGCGATCATCCAGGCCGAGGGCCACGTCGTCATCGACCCGGCCCGCTGCATCGGCTGCGGCGAGTGCCTGGTCGCCTGCAAGCACGGCGCCATCAAGATGAAGTGGGACGAGGATTCGCTCCGGCTCCAGGAGAAGATGGCCGAGTACGCCCTCCGCGTCATCGCCCACTTCAAGGGCCGGGCCGTCTTCGTCAGTTTCCTCATCCAGGTCACCAAGGACTGCGACTGCATGGCCAAGAACCAGAAGCCGATCGCGCCCGACATCGGCATCCTGGCCTCGCGCGACCCGGTGGCCATAGACCAGGCCACGGCCGACCTGCTCAGCGAGCGCGGCGACGGCCGGGACCCGCTGCGGGCCGGCTACGATATCGATTGGTCGGGCCAGCTCGCCCACGGCGAGAAGATCGGCTTGGGGACCCGGAAGTACGAGCTCATCAAGGCCGCCTGATCCTCCGGGCCCGGGCGCCCTCGGGCTCACTCGTGCCGGCGCAGGCGCGGCATGAGGACGGCCAGGGCCGCGGCCGCGCCCATCATCACCCCCGCGCTCGCGAGAACGGCCGCCGGCTGGCCGAGCCGCTCGGCCGCGATCCCGATGCCGAGCGCCCCCAGGGGCATCAGTCCGAAAAAGACCAGCGCGTACACGCTCATGACCCGGCCCCGCAGCTCGTCGGGCGAATGCGTCTGGACCAGGGCGTTGCAGAGGTTGAAGATGAGGATCTGGGACAGGCCGCTGCCGAAGATGATGAGCAGCGAGATGGGCGTCCAGCGGGTCAGGGCGAAAATGGCGGCCGTGACCGGGAGGGCGAAGGTCCCGAAGGTCAGGAGCTTGCCCCGGAAACGGAAGCGGCCGAGCGAGGCGATGAGCAGGGCGGCGGTGAGCGCGCCGAGGCCGCGGGCCGATTGGAGGTAGCCGTTCGTCCGGGCGTCTCCGTGAAGGATATTGACCGCCCAAGCCGGGAACAGGGTCGCGAAGGAGATGCCGAAGAGGGCGATGACCCCGATCAGCCCGATGATCGTCCGGATCAGCGAATGAGAGGCGACGTACTTCAATCCCTCCCGGAGGTCGGCGAGCGCGGAAGCCCGGCGGGGCTTGGTCACGAACGGCGGGAGCTTCATCCGCTTCAGCGCGACGAGCACGGCGATGAAGGTCACGCCGTTGATGGCGAAGCACCAGGCCGGGCCGAAGAAGGCATAGATCAGCCCTCCGGCCATCGGCCCGACGGCCATGGCCGTGTTGAACATGGCCGAGTTGAGGGCGATGGCGTTGGTCATGTCCTCGGGCGGGACCATCTCCAGGATGAAGGATTGGCGGGCCGGGGCCTCGAAGGCGTTGGCCGTCCCGAGCAGGAAGGCCATGACCAGGATGTGCCAGGGCTGGATCCAATGGAGGAAGGTCAGGGCGGCGACGGCGAAGGCCAGGGCCATCATGACCGACTGGGTGATCATGAGCAGGTTCCGCCGGGGCATCCGGTCGGCGATGACGCCCCCGTAGAGCATGAACAGCCAGGTGGGGATGCCCGCCGCGAACCCGACCAGGCCGAGATAGGCCGGCGACTTGGTCAGCTCGAAGACGAGAAAGCCGAGGGCCGTGGATTCCATCCACATCCCGAAGAGGGAGACGACCTGGCCCCGGAACCAGAGCCGGTAATTCGGGTACCGGAGGGCCGTCCAGGCCTGCTTCCAGCTCATGTGCCTGCGCAGGCCGAAAAGCCGGCTCAGGGGCCCCGGACGGCTCCCGACCGGCGGCGTGAAGACGGGATCGGGTGTCACGGATCTTCTCGGATCTCGGCGAGCGCCGCGGCCTTAAAGGACCTCTTCGCAGTCGGGCGTCCAAGCGGGATCGACGAGGCACAGGAACGCCAGTCGCCCGGGCCCGGGATTCTCGATGAACTGGATCTTGCCCGCGGGGATATAGACGGCCTGGCCCGGTCCGACCGCGGCCGTCTCCGGCCCGACGTGCATCAGTCCCGTGCCCTCGAGGATGTAATAGACCTCGGCGCGCGTCAGGCGGTGGGGGAGGGTCGCCCGGCCCGGAGCCACCTCGGCGTGGGCCAGGCTGTAGCTGATATCCAGCGGGCCCTTGCCCGGGTGGAGGAGCTCCTGGAGCCAGGACCCGTCCCCGGCCTTGAATCCCCCGGCGGCTTCGAGCGATTTGATGATCATGGATCGAGCGGTGGAAAAGAATCGGGGAGGTGGGATTTGAACCCACGGCCCCAGCGTCCCGAACGCTGTGCGCTAGCCAGGCTGCGCTACTCCCCGACGTGAGCGCCCTATTATACACAGTTCGCGGCCGGAAGGAAAGAGGCCGGCCGCCGGGATATTGACGAAGCGCGGCGCCTGGTATAAGAAAGAAGCCTGACCGATCCAGGAAAGGAGACACGCATGCGCTTACGCATCCTGCTGATTGTGGTCTTGGCGCTGGGGGCTGCAGGCTCTCTCTTGGCCCAGGACGCCCCGGTGAAACCCGCCGACATCGCCGGCGTATGGGAGATGACGACCCAGACGCCCCAGGGCGATATGCCGGCCGACGCGACCTTCACCCAGGAGGGCGAGAAGATCAAGTTCTCCGCGGCCGGGTTCCAGGGCATGGAGATGACCGGCGAGGGGACGGTCAAGGGCCAGGACGTGGAGTGGACCGTCGTCCTCAGCACGCCCCAGGGCGACTTCGCCCTCACCTACAAGGGCAAGGTGGACGGCGAGACCATGACGGGCGAGGTCCAGGCCGGCGACTTCGGGGCCTTCCCCTTTACGGCCAAGAAAAAGAAGTAGCCGGCTTCTCTTCCGCTCGTTTCGGGGCCGCGGCGGGCCCTGGGGCCCCGGCCGTTGTATGGTTCCGGCCCAAAAGGGTATAATGCGCCTTCAGCCCCGACCATAATTCCCGGAGGATAGGCATGGCAACGACGTGGTGGCACCTCGCGACCGAAGCGGTCGCCCAGAAGCTCCAAACGGACCCCAAGACGGGTCTGTCCTCATCCGCCGCGGCCGCGAAGCTCGCCGCGATCGGCCCGAACGAGCTCCAGGAAAAGAAGGGCCGCGGCCCGTTGGCCATCTTCTTCGATCAGTTCAAGAGCCTCATGATCGGCGTCCTCATCGCCGCCGCCCTGATCTCGGGCGTCCTCAAGGAGTGGGTCGACGCCGCGGCCATCCTGGCCATCGTCATCCTCAATGCCATCCTCGGCCTGGTCCAGGAGTACCGGGCCGAAAAGAGCCTGGCCGCGCTGCGAAAGCTCTCGGCCCCGAACTCCAAGGTCATCCGGGACGGCAGCGCCCGGGTCGTCCCCGCCCGCGAGCTCGTCCCCGGCGACCTCGTCGAGGTCGAGGCCGGCGACAATATCCCGGCCGACAGCCGGGTCCTGTGGCACACCTCGAACTTCGGCGTCCAGGAGGCCAGCCTGACAGGGGAATCCACCCCCGTCAACAAGACCGACATCGCCCTCGAGGAGAAGGACATCCCCCTCGCCGAACGGGCCAATATCCTTTATTTGGGAACGTCCGTCGTCTCGGGCAAGGCCAGGGCCTTCGTCGTCGAGACCGGCATGCAGACCGAGCTCGGCCGCATCGCCGGCCTGATCCAGGAGATCAAGAAGGAGACGACGCCCCTCCAGCGGAAGCTCGAGCAGTTCAGCAAGATCCTCATCTATCTCTGTTTCTTCCTCGTCGCCGTCATCTTCGGCATCGAGGTCCTGCGCGGCGGCAAGCTCATCGACATGTTCCTGACCTCGGTCAGCCTGGCCGTCGCGGCCATCCCCGAAGGCCTCCCGGCGGTCGTGACCATCGCCCTGGCCCTGGGCGTCCAGCGCATGGTCAGGCGCAACGTCCTCATCCGCAAGCTGCCCTCGGTCGAGACGCTCGGCTGCGCCACGGTCATCTGCTCGGACAAGACCGGCACCCTGACCAAGAACGAGATGACCGTCAGGGCCGTCTGGACGTCGAGGGACGCCTTCGAGGTGACCGGCACGGGCTATGATCCCGCCGGCGAGTTCCGGACGGCGGAGGGCCGGGTCGACCCAGCCGGGAACCCGGACCTGCTCAAGGCCCTGACCGTGGGCGTCCTCTGCAACAACGCCCACCTGACCGTCGAGGACGGAAAGGCCTCGGTCTTCGGCGATCCGACCGAGATCGCCATCCTCAGCGCGGCGGCCAAGGCCGGCGTCTGGAAGGGCGAGGAAGAGGGCACCTTCGAGATGGTCGAGGAGCTGCCGTTCGACTCCGAGCGCAAGAAAATGAGCATCGTCCGCCGCGCCGACGACGACCTGACGGCCTTCACCAAGGGCGCCCCCGACATCCTGGTCAACGACTGCACGTTCATTCTTGAGGACGGGAAAGAACGTCCCCTCACCGCCGCCGACCGGGACCGCATCATGGAGGCCAACGACGGCTATGCGAGCCAGGCCCTCCGCGTCCTGGCCGTGGCCTACCGGAACCTCGACCAGGAGCCCCACGCCTATTCCGCCGAGACCATCGAGCGCGACCTGACCTTCGCCGGCCTCGTGGCCATGATCGACCCGCCGCGCCCCGAGGTCCGGGAGGCCATGGCCAAGTGCCGGAAGTCGGGCATCCGGACGGTCATGATCACCGGCGACCACAAGAACACCGCCGTGGCCATCGCCCGCGAGCTCGGCTTCTACGACGAAGAGCGGTCGAAGGCCCTGACCGGCGAGGACGTCGACCGCCTGACCGAGGAGGCCCTCGACGCGCAGGTCGAGGACGTGGCCGTCTATGCCCGCGTATCGCCCGAGCACAAGCTCCGGGCCGTGCGGGCCTGGAAGCGCTGCGGCGCCGTCGCGGCCATGACCGGGGACGGGGTCAATGACGCTCCCGCGGTCAAGGAGGCCGACATCGGCGTGGCCATGGGCATCACCGGGACGGACGTGACCAAGGAAGTCTCGGACATGGTCATCACCGACGACAACTTCGCCTCCATCGTGGCCGCGGTCGAGGAAGGCCGGGGCATCTACGACAACATCCGCAAGTTCATCCATTTCCTGCTCTCCTGCAATCTGGGCGAGATCCTGGTCATGTTCACCGCCGCCGTCGTCGGCTTCCCGATACCGCTCCTGCCCATCCAGATCCTGTGGGTCAACCTCGTGACCGACGGCCTGCCGGCGCTGGCCCTGGGCATCGATCCGGTGGCCCCGAACATCATGGACCGGCCGCCCCGCAAGTCGGACGAGCCCGTCATCACCGGCGCCAGGGGCTGGCTCATCGGCCTCCAGGGCGCCATGATCGCGGCCTGCAGCCTGGGCGCTTTCCTCTTCGTCCTGCTCTACGAAAAGGAGCCGATCGAGATGGCCCGGACCGCCGCCCTGGCGACCCTGGCCTGCAGCCAGCTCTTCCACGCCTTCAACTGCCGGAGCATGCGCGAGTCGATCTTCAAGCTGAAGTTCTCGACCAACCCCCAGCTCGTCTACGCCGTCGTCCTCTCGTTCCTGCTCCAGATGGCCGTCATCTATGTCCCGTTCCTGCAGCCGATCTTCAAGACCCGGGCCCTGACCCTGCTCGACCTCGGTGCCATCATGGTCTTCTCGACCCTGCCTCTCTGGATCATGGAGATCGTCAAGGCCATCAACCGCCGAACCAAGCTCTACGAGCTTTACTGATACGGACCGAATGTCACAAGGAGGCATCATGAAGAGCATCACCCGATACCTCGCCCTGGCGGCCTTGGCCGCGGCCCTCGTCTTCACGGCCGCCGCGGACGACGGCATGTGGATGCCGCACCAGATGAAGGACCTCAACCTCAAGGCCCTGGGGCTCCAGATGGACCCCGGCGACCTCTATAGGACGGACGGCACGGGCCTCATGAGCGCCGTCGTCAACCTGGGGGGCGGCACGGGCGAGTTCGTCAGCCCCGAGGGGCTCGTCCTGACCAACCACCACGTCGCCTACGGCGCCATCCAGCGGGCCTCGAGCAAGGAGAAGGACTATATCACCGACGGCTTCATGGCCCGGACCCGGGGCGAAGAGATCCCGGCCCAAGGCTACACGGTCGGCGTGCTTCTCGGCTACGAGGACGTGACCGCCAAAGTCAACGCCTACTTCAAGCCGAAGATGACCCCGCGCCAGCGCTACGACGCCTACGACAAGGCCCAGAAGGACCTCATCGCCGCCGGCGAGAAGGCCGGCCAGGACCTGCGCTGCACGCTGGCCTCGATGTACAGCGGCAACGCCTATTATCTCTACACCTTCAAGCAGATCCGCGATGTCCGGCTGGTCTACGCCCCGCCCCAGGACCTGGGGAATTTCGGGGGCGAGACCGATAACTGGATGTGGCCGCGCCACACCTGCGACTTCTCCTTCCTGCGGGCCTATGTGGGCCCCGACGGCGCGGCCGCCGATTACAGCCCCGTGAACGTTCCCTACAAGCCCAAGGTCTGGCTCAAGCTCTCGCTCGACGGCTTCAAGGAAGGCGACTTCACCTTCGTCATGGGCTATCCCGGGCGGACCTACCGCAATTACGCGCTGGCCGAGCTCAAGGCCGACCAGGAGAACATGGCCAAGCGGATCAAGGAGACCGAGGACCGCATCGCCTTCTACGAGGCGGCCGGCCAGGCCGACAAGGAGGTCGAGATCCGCTATGCCGGGCAGGTCAAGGGGCTCTACAACGGCCTCAAGAACCGCCAGGGCAAGCTCGAGGGCTTCGTCAAGTACGACCTCGTGGCCAAGAAGGCCGCCCAGGAGAAGGAGCTCCTCGACTGGATCGCCGCCGACCCCGCCCGGCAGAAGAAGTACGGCGCGGCCGCGTCGGCCCTCGAAGCCTTCCTGGTCCGGCAGGAGGCGTTCGGCGCCAAGACGGAGCTCGTCAATGCCGTCCTCGGCGGATCGACCATCCTCGCCCAGGCCTACAACATCCTGCGGGCCGTCGACGAGATCCAGAAGCCCGACAAGAGCCGGGAACAGGCCTTCCAGGAGCGGAACCTGCCGCGCTTCAAGCAGGGCATCCAGCTGGCCGAGCGCGGCTATGTCTTCGCGACCGACCGGGAGCTCCTCAAGTGGACGATCAAGCGGCTCAAGGCCGCCGAGCCCGACGTCGCGGCTTGGCCCGCTTCGCTGCGGAGCCTGGCCGCCGGCACGGACGACGAGGTCGCCGCCCGCGTCGACGCGATGTACGCCAAGACCGCCCTCGGCGACCCGGCGAAAAGGCTCGAGCTCCTCGGGCTCAAGCCCGCCCAGCTGGCCGCCGTCGACGACCCGTTCCTCAAGCTCGCGGCCGGCATGGAGCAGGAGCTCAAGGTCGTCCGGGAGGAGAGCAAGGGCCTGGGCCGCGAGGGCGCGGACCTGAAGATGGCCTACGAAGCGGCCATCCTGGAGATGAAGAAGGGGAGCTACGCCCCCGATGCCAACGGGACCATCCGCTTCACCTACGGCCCGGTCATGGGCTATGAGCCGCGCGACGCGGTCTTCTATCTGCCCCAGACGACCGTCAAGGGCGTCATCGAAAAGGAGACGGGGACCTTCCCCTTCAGGGTCCCGGCCAAGATCAAGGAGCTCTGGAAGGCCAAGGATTTCGGGCCCTACGCCGACGCCAAGCTCGGGGACGTCCCGTGCTGCCTCCTGAACACGACCAACGTCACCGGCGGCAACTCCGGCTCGCCGACGCTCAACGCCAAGGGCGAGCAGGTCGGCATCATCTTCGACATGACCTACGAGAGCGTCATCGGGGACTACTACGTTATCCCCGAGCTCCAGCGCTCGATCAGCGTCGACGTCCGCTATGTCCTCTGGGTGACCGACAAGTTCTCGGGGGCGTCGCACATCATCCAGGAGCTGGGGCTGGCCGGGAAATGACCAAGCGGGGCCTCGCGCTCTTGGGGCTGGCGGCGCTCGCGCTGGGCGCCGCCGCCTGCCGCCAGCCGGCGGACCGGTCCGGGGCCGCCGGCCTCCGGACCGAGCTCACCCGGACGGAGCTCCTCGACAAGATCAAGGGCGGCTGGGCCGGCCAGGTCATCGGCTGCACCTTCGGGGGGCCGACGGAATTCCGCTACCCGGGGGCCATGATCCTGGATTACCAGACCATCCCCTGGGACGAGACGATCATCGCCCGGAGGTTCGAGCGGTCCCCCGGGCTCTACGACGACGTCTATATGGACCTGACCTTCGTCGAGGTCATGGCCCGCGAGGGGATCGAGGCGCCGGCGGTCAAGCACGCCCAGGCGTTCGCCCGGGCGAGCTATCCGCTCTGGCACGCCAACCAGGCGGCGCGATACAACATCCTCAACGGCCTGCTGCCCCCGGACTCGGGCCACTGGAAGAACTCCCCGCACGCCGACGACATCGACTTCCAGATCGAGGCCGACTTCGCCGGGCTGATGAGCCCGGGCCTGGTCAACGCGGCGGCCGAGATCTCCGACCGGGTCGGCCACATCATGAACTACGGCGACGGCTGGTACGGGGGCGTCTATGTCGCCGCCATGTACAGCCTGGCCTTCGTCAGCGACGACGTCGAATTCGTCGTCACGGAAGCCCTGAAGGTCCTGCCGCCGCAATCGAGCTTCGCCCGCTGCATCGCCGATGTCGTCGCCAGCTATCGCGCCGCCCCCGACGACTGGAAGGCGGCCTGGCTGGCCGTCGAGAGGACCTGGGCCCAGGACGTCGGCTGTCCCGATTTCGTGTTCCGTCCCGGCAACATCGACGCCCGGGTCAACGGGGCCTACATCGTCATCGGCCTGCTCTTCGGGAACGGCGATTTCGGCCGGACGCTCGAGATCGCGACGCGGTGCGGCCAGGACTCGGACTGCAACCCGGCCAGCGCCGGGGGCATCCTGGGGACGATGCGGGGGTACGGGGCGATCCCGGCGGCCTGGCGCGATCCGCTCAAGGCCATCGAGGACGTGCCCTTCCCGTATACGTCCATGTCGCTCAACAAGGTCTACGAGACCGGGCTGGCCCAGGCCCTGGAAGTGGTCCGCACGAACGGCGGGACGGTCGAAGGGGAGACCGTGCGCCTGCCCGCCGATCCCATCCGGCCGGTGCGTTTCGAGACCAGCTTCCCGGGCTGCCACCCGGTCGAGCGGCGGCGGCTCGGCGCCAGGCTCGAGACGTCGATGGAGATCGGTTTCGAGGGCAGCGGATTCGTCCTGACCGGAGGACCCTCCCGTCTGGTCGGCGACCGGTCGGACCCTTATGTCTATGAGGTCGAGGTGCGTCTCGACGACCGGGCCCCGGCCGTCGTCAAGATGCCGGTCGACGATCTCGTCCGCAGGCTCGAGATCGCCTGGGCCTACGAGCTCCCGCCGGGCCGCCACACGCTCAAGCTCGCCCTGCTCAATCCCCGGCCCGGCGAGCACATCCAGGTCAACGACCTTCTCGTTTACGCGGACAGGGCGACGGCGCGGCCGTACGGACCTTGACCGCCCGGCCCGCCTGAATTACAATCGCCCCTCAGCGTCCAAACGCTCCCACGTCCCGCCCAGGAGGTCCGCATGAAAAAAGCGCAGGTCAGCCGCAGGTCGTTCATGAAGACGGTCGGCGCGTTCGGAGCGGCCGCCGTGGCCCTCGATCCGAGGAGCCTGCCGCGCATCGAGGAGGCGGGGCAGTCGGTCGCCCGGATGACGCCCGAGGAGGTGGCCCAGGACGAGTTCTACTGGCGCGAGATCCAGCTGGCCTTCAAGCTCGACCGCTCGCTCATCAACCTCAACAACGGCTTCACCTGCCCCATGCCCCGCGTGGCCCTGGATTCGACCTTCCGGTACATGGAGATGATCAACATGCTGCCGGTCCACTATCAGGGCATGGTCGCCGGCAACAGCGAGACCATCCGCCGGCGCATGGCCAACGAGTTCGGCTGCGACATCGAGGAGATGGCCCTGACCCGCGGCGCCAGCGAGGCCCTCCAGATCGTCCAGAACGGACTCGACCTCAAGGCCGATGACGAAGTCATCACGACCGAGCAGGATTACCCGCGCATGCTGACGACCTGGGACCAGCGCATGCGCCGAGAAGGCATCAAGGTGACGAGGCTGCAGTTCCCCGTGCCGGCGACCCAGGACTTCCTCTACAACATGTTCGAGAAGGCCGTCAGCCCGAAGACGAAGGTCTTCCACTTCACCCACATCACCAACCTCACGGCCCAGCTCTTCCCGGTCCAGCGCCTCGCGCGCCTGGCCCGGTCGAAGGGCATCGTGACCATCGTCGACGGCGCCCACGCCCTGGGCCAGTTCCCGTTCAAGCTCCGGGACCTCGAGTGCGACGCCTACGGCGTGAGCCTCCACAAGTGGCTCCTGGCCCCGCTCGGGAACGGCTGCCTCTACGTGCGCAAGGACATGATCCCCCGGTTCTGGCCGCTCCAGGCCGCCCCGGAGCAGCAGGACAGCGATATCCGCAAGTTCGAGTCCATCGGAACGCACCCCTGGGCCATCCGGGCGGCCCTCGGCGAGTCGCTGGCCTTCCATCAGGCCATCGGCGCGGAGAGGAAGGCGGCCCGGCTGCGCTATCTGAACATGCGCTGGGTCAACGCCCTCAAGTCCAACCCGCGGATCAAGGTCCTGACGGAGACGAGCGAGCCGGCCCAGGCCTGGGGGGTCATGGCCGTCAACATCGACGGGATCGACGTCCGCCAATTGGCCGGGTGGCTGAGGACGAATTACCGAATCATCTGCGTCCCCCTCGTCGGCGGGGCGCCGCCGAACTCGGTCTTCGATTACCAGGCCCTGCGCATCTCTCCGAACGTCTATACGACGCTCGAGGAGATCGACACCTTCGTCGAGGCCATGGCTGCGGCCGCCAAGGAAGGCATTCCCGACGAACCGGACCCGGTCCCGGCCTACCCGGCCGACGTGACCGTCTGATACGGTCCTATTACGGTGACACACAACTCAATACACTAATTATCGGGTCGCAGGCGTGGCAGGAACCGGGCGTAACAGCCTTGGGCCTCGCACCCAGGATGCAAACGCGGGCTCTCCTTAAAGGGAGAACTTGGCAGAAGGGGGAATTAAGTGTATTTAGTTGTGTGTCACCGAAATCGAGGAGGCGTGATATGAAGCGACAGGCGATGGTCACCATGATGGCTCTGGCCCTTTGGCTTATCGGAGGGGTGGCCGCGGCTCTGGCCCAGGCGTCCTTCCAGGTCCCGTTCCCGTTCCAGGCGGGCGGCAAGAAGCTCGCGGCCGGGGCCTACACGGTCTCCAAGACGGCCGACGGCGGTCTTCTGCTCAAGCAGGACGCGACCGCCAAGGAGACGCCGGTCAAGGTCCTTGACCGGATCGCCAAGGCCGAGCCGCCCGTCGCCGGGCCCCGGCTCGTCTTTGACGAGGTCGGGGACTTCGCGCCGTCCTACACGGAGTACGTCACGGTCTACATCCTCTCCGAGGTCTGGTTCGAGGGCGAGGACGGTCTCCGGACGCACCTGACCAAGGGCGCCCACAAGACCAAGGTCGTGACGGCCGCCGGGGCAAAGAAATAAGCCCGTCCGGTCTGCTATAATAATCGTTCTGATAAGGACAGGTCTCTCCCTATGATCGTCGTCGACAATCTCTCGAAGAGCTACGGCCGGCAGGGGCTCTTCGACTCCGTCAGCTTCAAGGTCAACCGCAAGGAGCGCGTCGGCGTCGTCGGCCGGAACGGCCACGGCAAGACGACGCTCTTCCGCATGATCACGGGCGAGGAGGAGCCGGACGAGGGGACGATCACCAAGCCGCGCAAGTACCGGATCGGCTATGTCGAGCAGAGGATACGCTTCACCGAACCGACCGTCCTGGCCGAGGGCGCCAAGGCCCTGCCGCACGACGCCGGGAGCGAGATCTGGCGGGTCGAAAAGGTCCTGACCGGCCTGGGCTTCGAGGCGGCCGACCTGGACAAGAAGCCCGCGGAGCTGTCGGGGGGCTATCAGGTCCGGCTCAACTTGGCCAAGGTCCTGGTCGGCGACTATCAGATGCTCCTCCTCGACGAGCCGAGCAACTACCTCGACATCACCTCGATCCGCTGGCTGGAGAGATTCCTGGCGGCCTGGCCCGGCGAGCTCCTGCTCATCACCCACGACCGCAGCTTCATGGACAACGTCGTCACCCACGTCCTCGGCATCCACCGGCGCAAGGTCCGCAAGGTCGAGGGCAACACGGGCAAGTACTACGAGCAGATCGCGGCCGAGGAGGAGATCTACGAGAAGACGCGGATCAACGACGAGCGCAAGAGGAAGGAGATGGACCTCTTCATCACTCGCTTCCGGGCCAAGGCGCGCCTGGGCGGCCTCGTCCAGTCCCGGGTCAAGTCGCTCGAGAAGATGGAGAAGCGGGAGAAGCTCGAGTCCATCAAGACGCTCGAGTTCGCCTTCGCCGAGAAGCCGGGCTTCCACAAGTACGCCCTCGACGTCCGCGACCTGTCGTTCGGCTACACGCCGGACCGGCCGCTCATCCGCCGGTTCTCCATCAGCATCGGGGCCAAGGACCGGGTCTTCGTCATCGGCCGGAACGGCCGCGGCAAGACGACGCTCCTCCGGCTCCTGGCCGGGGACCTCGAGCCGCGGTCGGGCGAGATCGCCTCGCCGCAGTCGGTCGCGCCCGGTTATTTCGAGCAGACCCACATCTCGACGTTGACGGAGGCGAATACGGTCCTCGACGAGATCGCCTCGGCCGACCCCGACGGCGACCCGAAACGGGCCCGCTTCATCGCCGGAGGGATGATGTTCGAGGGCGACGATGCCCTGAAGCCCATCCGGGTGCTCTCGGGCGGGGAGAAGAGCCGGGTCCTCCTGGGCAAGCTCATCGCCACGCCGCTCAACCTGCTTCTTCTCGACGAGCCGACCAACCACCTCGACATCGAATCGAACGACGCCCTGCTCGAGGCCATCGACGCCTTCGACGGCGCGGTCGTCATGGTCACCCACAATGAGATGTTCCTGCACGCCCTGGCCGACCGGCTGGTCGTCTTCGACAACGACGACATCGTCGTCTACGAGGGCGGCTACCAGCGGTTCCTGGACAAGGTCGGCTGGCGGGACGAGGTCATGCAGGGCACCATCGCCGCGGTCCCTCCGCCGGCCGCCGGGAACGGCGCCGGGAGGCCGAAGTGGACGCCCAAGGAGCTGCGCCGGCTCCGCTCCGAGGTCATCGCCGAACGCTCGCGCGTCCTGCGGCCGCTCGAGACCCGGATCGCCGAGATCGAGAAGACGGTCGAGGCGAACGACGCCTCCCTGCGCGATCTCAACGCCCAGCTCGTCCGGGCCTCCAAGGACCGCAACGGGGCCAAGGTCGTCGAGGTCTCGAAGGCCATGCACCAGACGAAAAGATCGAACGACGCGCTCCTCGAGGAGCTCGAGACGATCACGGCCGGGTACGACGCGAAAAAAGCCGAGTACGACGCCAGGATGCGCGAGTTCGACGAAACCCCCGTCGCTTAAAGTTTGGGTTTGACCCCTTCTGTCTTTACGATATAATTTGCGCTTGATAGCCTATCCCGAAAAGACATGACGCGCCGCAGGTGTCCCTGGCTCCTCCTGGCCCTCGGCGTCGCCGTTTTTTCCGGCTGCCGGATCGGCCGCTCCCAAGACGAACTGACCCTGGCCGGCTCGACCAGCATCCAGCCCTTCGCCGACCGGTGGGCCGAGATCTTCATGGAGAAACGGCCCGGCATGGGCGTCGACGTCCAGGGCGGCGGCTCGAGCGCCGGCATCCAGGCCTGCGTGAGCGGCGCCTGCCAGATCGGCATGTCCTCCCGGGATCTCAAGGGCGACGAGAAGCAGCTTTATGAGATCGTCGTCGCCCGGGACGGTCTGGCCATCATCGTCCACCCCTCGAATCCCGTTCGCGCCCTGGCGGTCGCCGCCGTGAAGCAGATCTTCGCCGGCGATCTCCTGAGCTGGGGACTCCTCGGCGGCGAGGCCCGGCCCATCACCGTCGTCACCCGCGAGGAAGGCTCGGGGACGCGGGGCGCCTTCCAGGAGCTGGTCATGGGCAAGACCCGCATCTACAGCGGGGCCATCACCCAGGACTCCAACGGCACGGTCCGTGAGATCGTCGCCCACGACCCGGCGGCCATCGGCTTCATCTCCCTCGGCCTGGTCAACGACCAGGTCCGGGCGGTCGACCTCGACGGGGCCGCGGCCACCGAGGAGAACATCCGCAACGGGAGCTACAAGCTCGTCCGGCCCTTCCTCTTCATCAGCCGCGGCGAGCCGACCGGGCTGGCCAAGGAGTTCATCGATTTCGTGCTCTCCGCCGAAGGCCAGGCCCTGGTCAAAGAGGAGGGGCTCCTCCCGATCAAGTGACGGGTGGAGAGAGAGCAGCATGGCCCCTCAAGCGAAGCCGGGAGGCGGGAACAGGCTCGAGCGGAACGACCGGCTCGTCCGCCTGGCCCTCCTCGTCGTCGCCTTCTCGGCGGTCTCCGTTCTCCTCGTCATCACGGTCTTCATCGTCGGCCAGGGCACGCCGATCATGTTCCGCTACGGCCTCAAGAGCTTCCTGGCCGGGTCGGCCTGGTATCCTTCCGAGAAGCTCTTCGGCCTCTGGCCGATGATCGTCGGGTCGCTCGCGGTCACGGCCGGCGCCCTGGTCATCGGCGTCCCGCTCGGCCTGTCCTGTGCCATCGTCCTGACGGAGTTCTCGTCCAAGCGCGTCCGGGGGCTCATCAAGCCGATCGTCGAGCTCCTGGCCGGGATCCCCTCGGTCGTCTATGGCTTCATGGGCGTCATCATCCTCGTCCCCTTCATCCGGGAGACCTTCGGCGGTCCGGGGCTGTCCGTCCTGGCTGCCTCGGTCATCCTCGGCATCATGATCCTGCCGACCATCATCTCCATCTCGGTCGATTCGCTCCAGGCGGTGCCGCCGTCCTATCGCGAGGGTTCGATCGCCCTCGGCGCGACGCGCTGGCAGACGGTCAAGATGGTCCTCTTCCCGGCCGCCCGTTCCGGCATCATCGCCAGCATCATCCTGGGCATGGGCCGGGCCGTCGGGGAGACCATGGCCACGATCATGGTCGCCGGCAACGCCGCCGAGGTGCCCGGCTCGCTCCTGGCGCCCGTCCGGACGCTGACCTCGAACATCGCCCTGGAGATGAGCTACGCCACGGGCGAGCACCGCGAGGCCCTCTTCGCCACGGGCGTCGTGCTGTTCGTCATCATCATGGTCCTCAACACGATCGCCAACGCCACCTCGGCCAAGCGGAGAAAGCAGCCGTGAAGCGCCTGGGCCCGCGGGTCGAGGAGAAGGCCGCCCGGGTCGGGCTGTGGGCCCTGACCCTGATCACCGTCGGCGTCCTCGTCTTCATCATCTTCTTCATCATGCGCCGCGGCCTGCCCGTTCTGAGCCTCGAGTTCCTGACGGCCAATCCAGCCGAGATGGGCAAAACGGGCGGCATCTTCTCGACGATCGTCGGGACGGTCGCCCTGACCGTCCTGGCCATCCTCATCGCGGCGCCGCTCGGCGTCGGGACGGCCATCTATCTCACCGAGTACACCTGGGGCGGCCCGGTGACCCGGGTCATCCGCTTCGGCGCGGAGTGCCTGGCCGGCATCCCCTCGATCATCTTCGGCCTCTTCGGCTTCATCCTCTTCGTCACCAAGCTCAAGTTCGGCTGGTCCATCCTCAGCGGCGGCCTGACCCTGGCCTTCATGCTCCTGCCGACCATCATCCGGACCTCGGAGGAGGCCATCAAGAGCGTGCCCGCGTCCTACCGGAGCGTCAGCTTCTCCCTGGGCAGCACGAAATGGCAGACCGTGACGCGCGTCGTGCTGCCGACGGCCCTGCCGGGCATCGTCACCGGCATCGTCCTCAGCATCGGCCGCAGCATCGGGGAGACGGCCGCGACGATCTTCACCGCCGGCAGCGCCCTGCGGATGCCGACGTCGCTCTTCTCCTCGAGCCGGACCATGTCCGTCCACTTCTACATCCTGGCCCGGGAAGGCATCTCCATGCCCAACGCCTACGGCACGGCCGCGATCCTGATCATCGCCATCCTGGGCATCAACCTCCTGACCTATTTCATCATGAACCGGTTCATCAAGAAGTACTCATGAGCGGCATCGCCATCGAGGTCCGGGGCTTCAGCCAGTATTTCGGCGAGGTCCGCAAGATCCGGGCCCTCGATCTCGACATCCCCCGGAACGAGATCCTGGGGATCATCGGCCCGGCCCGCAGCGGCAAGTCGACCTTCCTCTGCGCCCTCAACCGGCTCAACGATCTCGTGCGCGGCTCGCGCCACGAGGGCGCGATCACGATCGACGGCCTCGACATCTACGGCCCCGACGTCGACGTCGTCGAGCTGCGGCGCCGGCTGGGCATGGTCTTCGCCACGCCCGTGCCGCTGCCCCGGTCGATCTACGAGAACGTCGCCTTCGGCGCCCGGCGGGCGGGCCTTCGCGGCCGCGACAAGCTCGACGCCATCGTCCGGGACTGCCTGGAGAAGGGGGGCCTCTGGGAGGAGGTCCGGGACCGCCTGGAGACGAGCGGCCTGAAGCTCTCGGGCGGGCAGCAGCAGCGCCTCTGCCTGGCCCGCATCCTGGCCGTCAAGCCGGAGTACATCCTGCTCGACGAGCCGACCTCGGGCCTCGACCCCATCTCGACGATGAAGATCGAGGACACCCTGCGCCGGCTCAAGGCCGAGTACACGATCATCCTGGTCACGAACAACACCAAGCAGGCCGCCCGCGTCGCCGACCGGACGGCCTTCTTCCTCAACGGCGAGCTCATCGAAGTCGGCCCGACGGCCAAGATCTTCACCGCGCCGGACGATCAGAGGACCGACGACTACCTGAGGGGGAGGTTCGGATAGGCGGCCATGGCCATCATCGAAGTCCGCGACCTCAACTTCTTCTACGGCAAGTTCCAGGCCCTGAAGAGCATCAGCCTGGACATCGAGAAGAACCGCATTACCGCCCTCATCGGGCCCTCGGGCTGCGGCAAGACGACCTTCCTCCGGTCGCTCGACCGGATGTCGGACCTCATCGACGGGGTCCGGGTGACGGGCCGGGTCGTCATCGACGGCCAGGATATCTACGCCCCCGGCACCGATCTCCTGGACCTGCGCAAGAAGGTCGGCATGGTCTTCCAGCGCCCCAACCCCTTTCCGCTCAGCGTCTTCGACAACGTCGTTTACGGGCTGCGCGTCCACGGCCTCCGGGATCCCAAGGCGCTCGAGGCCCGGCTGGTCCGCAGCCTCGAGGCCGTCCACCTCTGGGACGAGCTCAAGGACCGCCTCGACGAGAACGCCCTCCGGCTTTCGGGCGAGCAGCAGCAGCGGCTCTGCATCGCCCGGCTGGTCGCGATCGAACCCGAGATCCTGCTCATGGACGAGCCCTGCTCGGCGCTCGACCTGGCGGCGACGGCCAATATCGAGGATCTGATGGCCGAGCTCAAGAAGCGCTACACCATCGTCATCGTCACCCACAACATGCAGCAGGCGGCCCGCGTCTCCGACGTCACGGGCTATTTCCTGCTCGGCGAGCTCGTCGAGATCGGCGAGACCCGGACGATCTTCACCGCCCCCCGGGACCCCCGGACGGAGGACTATATTACCGGCCGTTTCGGCTAGCCTGGACTATTCATAAAAACGCCTTTTTTCTCAGTCCGACATCAAGACCCAAGATTGGCGTTTTTATGAATAGTCCAGGCTAGGTTTTGGAGTATAATGGTCACGCCTTTTCGACGGGAGGGAAACGCGATGGCAAAACCCCTGTTGCGGCTGGCGTTGACGGCCCTGGTCGCGGGACTGGCCCTGGCGTCCTGCATCCTGATGGACAATCCCGAGGGAGATGAGCCGGGCTGGCGGACGATCCCCGATCGGGGGGAGGAACGCCCGGCGGACGAGGAACGGACGGAGACGAATGTGCGGACGCCCCCGGCCTCGGGCACGGAGTTCCGCGAGGTCGTCGACTTCCGGCCGGGCGAGACCCTGTCGCTCGAGAACGATTACGGCGACGTCGAGATCATCGGCTGGGACCGCGACGAGGTCGAGGTCGTGGCCAGGCCCTCGGCCGCGGCGTCCGACCGGCGCGAGCCGCGCTCGGCCCGCCAGGCCGGCGGCCGGGCCGTGCCCGCCGTCGAGCTCCGCGAAACCTCCCGCGGGCTGCTCGTCCGGACGCCCACGTTCGAGGGGCCGGGCCGGCCGCCGGCGGTGATCTACGAGGTCCGCGTTCCCCATTCGGTCAGCCTGTCCGGCATCCGCGTCAGCGAGGGCGATCTGACGATCGAGGACGTTTTCGGCCGGCTCGAAGCCGCCGTCGACGAGGGGAACCTCAGGGTCAAGAATTATTCCGGACCGTTGCGCGCAACGGTCGGGATCGGCACCGCGGACGTCGAGGTCCTCGATCTGCGCGACGGCGACGAGATCACGATCACCTCGAGCCGCGGTGACATCGTCCTCCGCCTCGAGTCGGGCGCGGGGGCCATCGTCGAGGCCGACGCGCCCCGAGGCGAGGTCAGCAGCGATTTCGACCTCGGCAAACGGCTCCCGGCGCCGACCGTCAAGGGCTGGATCGGGCAGGGCGGACCGGCCATCATGCTGCGGGCCTCCGACGGCCGGATCGAGATCATCAGGACGAGGGGCGCCTCGGGCCGGGCAGAATCCGGGAAGTGAGGTAAGACATGGACCTTCAGTACGACGACCAGGAACAAACGGAAGAGCACAAAGAAGAGCCGCGGAAGATCTGGGGCCTGGCGGCGGCCATTCTGATCATACTGGCCGTGCTCGCGGCCCTCTATTATTTCTTGGTCATGAAGAAGCCGAAAGCCCCGGAGGCGGCCGCGCCGTCGGCCGAGACCGTTCTCCCGGTCGAGGGCGAGAGCGGGGCGGGCGTTCCGGGCGGAGAGCCCCTGGCCTTCCCCGCGGTCCCGCTCGCGGCGAGCGACGACGCGGTCCGGCAGTTCGCCGCGGCCCTGTCGGCGAACCCGGAATTCGCCAAGTGGATCCTGACCAAGGACCTCATCCGGAAGTTCGTCGTCTCGATCGACAACGTGGCCAACGGGCTCAGCCCGAAGCCGCACATCGATTTCTTCAGCCCCGAGGGCTTCTTCCGGGTCGCCCGGACGACGGCCGGCATGATCGTCGACCCGGCCGCCTACGCCCGGTACGACCCGGTCGCCGGCGTGATCTCGTCGCTCGACGCGGCGGCGGCCGCCCGGCTTTATCGCGCCGTGGACCCGCTTCTGCAGGAGGCCTACAACGACCTCGGCTATCCGGGCATCGATTTCGACGACACCCTCGTCCGGGCCATGGCGGAGCTTCTCGAGGTGCCGGTCGTCGAGGGCCCGATCAGGCTCGAGCAGAAGGTCCTCAGCTACGCGATGACCGACCCGGTTCTCGAGGGGTTGAGCGCGGCCCAGAAACAGCT
>Ga0105093_10000066_pt1 | contig 37914 bp, 28 predicted proteins | sample PPLLak3March2015_2_FD_79111 | JGI IMG/M metagenome (GOLD analysis project Ga0105093, IMG submission 79111) | Freshwater sediment microbial communities from Prairie Pothole Lake near Jamestown, North Dakota, USA - PPLs Lake P8 Core (3) Depth... | ecosystem: Environmental > Aquatic > Freshwater >... | reverse complement strand
GGCGGGAGGAGCATCAGCTCTGACTGTATTCTTTCCCGTTTTGTTTGCATGACTTTTTATAATTATCCATATTGCCTAAAACAAGTCTTTTTCAACAGGCCCCAAGCTGTGGGATACCGGATAAATCAATAATTGAGCTTTGGAATGCCTCCTTGACAAATGACGAATATGAGCCATAAATTATTGCCGGAGACTAAAGCCCCACAGCAAGCTGTGGGATACCGGATGGTACAGCCAAATCCTCCGTTATCATTGCCAAAGGTTCATGGATTAGACCCGTGGATATTTAGTAAAAGATTTAACAATTATAATATATGTATATTAGGAGGTAATATGCGAGGTCTGTTATCAATATTGTTATTTACATTCATTGGTTGTTCGGGAGGTTATATATATAAGACGAACACCGAATGTTATTCCTATCTAGATTATCGAACATTAGATAAATATCTATATTACAATGATTCCCTGGTTGTAAGTGCAAGGATTGATACAACTAAAGTAAATGGATTATGTGATACATGTCATGCCATTTATGCAAATATGGCACTTGTAAATATATCATCGGTCCCATTGGCCGTAAGGTGGTATAATCTTAATATTGATTTGTTTACCGAATATAATGACGAAAATATTGGATTGATATTTGGAGATTCGAATGGTACCATAGACTGCCATTTGTTTAGAACGGGATTCAATCAATGTAATTCCTGCATGGAAATTATTCCCGCAGGGGATAGCCTGTGTTATCCGGAATCCTTGGATTTATTACCATTTTTAAGAAAATTGTATGAGTGTTATTATGGAAGGGAATTGCCCAAGGGAGATTACTCTATAAGGTTATGCTATAAAAATAGAATAATTATTACGCCGGAAAATGATACAAGTTGTATAGCAATAAATAAATTTGATCATAGTGGAAAGATTCGGAGTTGGGTGGGTAAAAAGTACTCTGAAGAATTGTGGTTTAGCATCAAGTAGTAGAGATTAAGCGAATTATTTGCCCTATTAAAGCAAAATTAATGGATTAAAAGCCATACGAGTACTCCTACGGCGACTCGGATGACATTCGAAGGAATGCGTGTGGTAATGAAATATTTGGATTCGTTACTTTAATATTATGCTACTATGATAATTAATTATTGGCTATTATCGAGAATATTTGTTTTTGAAATTCGTGCTTTTTTTCTAACCGATTTCTAACCGCGAACTTCACTGAACTTCATTGAACTTGACTCTACTTAACTGAACTTGACTGAACTTAATTTTAAGAAAGCCACTGAATTACGCGTAATTTGCTGCTATTCACGAAATTAGCCAAAATGGCTGCCTGAGAATCCCAGCCTCTAACCTCTGCAGTCCCCCCTCACCAGCCCCGCTTGCGCGTGATGCTGTTGATTTTCTTGTCGAGATTTTCTTCGAACAGGGCCAGGGTCTTCGCCTGAGCCGCCTCGACCTTCTTCACCAGCGATTCGATCTCCGCCGGCTTTTCAAACAGGTAACACACCCTTTTAGGGTGTGAAAAATAGTGTATGGCAATAAAGAATTATTCAAGCACATACAACCGGGAATGCTGATATGCCGAGGCTTTTCCATTATGATTTCGACCGAATGCCGCGGTTTATCACCTTCAATACGGATCGAGGGCTCCCGCATTATTTATATCGAAGCGGGGGCTGGTAAAGTCGGCAGATCGGTGGCGTTGGAGTAGTTTTAATTATTATTTTGGCGAGATAAATGTTTTGCTTGAAATGGATTATGAGTGCATTATACGAAGTACCGCACCCTAAAAGGGTGGGTTACCGGATTTAAGGTAGGACACAAGTCAAGGTGTGATCAGCGACACAGACGCCCGCCGAATAAAATCGTAATTTCATTCCCCTCTTACGATTCTCGTCCCCGCCACATGATCGCCGAAGCGCTTTCGTTCGGGCGATAATAATATCAAGACCACCCCGAGGATATTCAGCGCCGGGAGTGAATCCGCAATCCGAAGTATATTCCTGATAAAAGCTCGTTTTAAACCGGGTGTTTTTCCGTCTACAGAAACTACGCGGAGTTTAAGAACTTTCTTGCCGATCGTACCTCCCCAGAACCCCTCGAGAAAAACAAAATACAGGAATATGAAAATCAGAAAACCGATACATAACGGGTCGGTGACCACCCAGCCAAAACCCCACAGGTGTTCCTCTGCGGTCATTATCCAGACCCCTTTGACGATTCTGGTTATCGGGAAAAAGAGCAGACAAAAGAAAACAAAATCGATGGCCAGCGCCCAAAACCGCCGCCCTAAACTGGCATAATGAATATTATTATTTGAATCGTGCATACATTAACAAATCCTGTTGTATGCGGCGAACAGCTTCGCATGACCGTGCTATATAATCCCCTCACCAGCCCCGCTTCCGGGTGATGCTGTTGATCTTCTTGTCGAGATTCTCTTCGAACAGAGCCAATGTCTTCGCCTGAGCCGCCTCGACCTTCTTCACCAGCGATTCGATCTCCGCCGGCTTTTCCAGAAAATCGGCAGCCCCCAGCTTGACCGCCTTCACGCCCTTTTCCACCGTGGCATGACCGGTCAGCACGATCACCTGCAAACTCGGCTTGACCCTCAGCAGATTTTCCAGCGTTTCCATCCCGTCCATTCCCGGCATGGCCAAATCCAGAATGACCGCATCATACAACACTACTTCGGCCTTCTTGATCGCGGTAGGCCCGTCGGTCGCCGTGTCGACATCCATCCCCCGCTTGACCAGCCGCTGAGTCATTACTTCCAGAAAGTCGACTTCATCATCTACCAGTAATATTCTGCACTTCGCCATATCTATCTCCTTGATAACTTTATATCGAATTAAGTGACATTATAATTCGGCGGTAAAGAGAGTACTATATACACCCCGTCCGGTTTAATTTCCATTTTCACCTTTGCAGGCATGGCGTTTGCCGCCTCCGAAACCTGCGACAATTCCGGGCATCCGGACCTTTGCTTCGTAACAAGATGCATATTGATGAGAAGCCCGGAATCGCTCTTTTCGGCTGAAATCGAAATCGTATCGTCCTTTGTCGCAACCGCCAGCAACTCCTTGACTGCCAGAAATATAGTTCTCTGGATTTCCAACACCGGTCCAGTCGCCTCGATTTTTTCTGAACGGCTTTCTATTTTGATAGTAACCTTTCTCAACGAAGCAATCCGCTGCATCAGGGAACCGATATTTTCCAGGGTTTCGTATACATCGAAAGCCGCGACCGGAAAATCCGCCGAATGCACGAACTTATTCAAACGCCGGATGGTGGAAATCCCCCGCTCCGACTGCGCCGCGATCTTAGCCGCGATTTGATTCAATTCTTCAACCGACAGTTCCTGCCCGCTTTTCGCGCCGTACAGGAAATCCTCCAAAAGACCCCCGGTCTGACTTATGATAGAGAGAATATTATTCAATTCGTGAGTAACCGAAGCCGTGATACTCCCCAGAAACGACGTCGGCGAATCGGCGGGATAGCGCTCGCGGAAATTGTCATCGTTAGTGCCCATTCTTCGCCAGAACCTCTTTGATGCGGGCCAGTAAATCGTCGATGTTGATCGGTTTGGCCAGGAACCCGGCGGCTCCGCGTGGAACCTTTTCGTCCATGATGGACGAACCGTGCCCGGTGATGAGCAGGACCGGAATTTCCGGATGTTCCTGTTTCATTACCCGCAGGGTTTCCTCACCGCTGATTCCCGGGAGTTTCAGATCGAGCACCACGATATCGAAAGGCTCTTTCCTCATCCGCTCGATTGCCGAGGCGCCGTTCAATTCGTACGCACCGTCAACATCGCGGAATTTCAATCGCTCGATAATCGTGGTTACCAGTTCCTCTTCATCGTCAACTAATAAAACCCTGAACTGCCCCATGCCCTATGCCTTAATGGTTGGTTTCACGCGGTAAAATTACCGTGAAACAGGTTCCTTCTCCCAGTTTACTCCGGACCTTGATACTCCCGCCCAGCTTCTGCACGATATCGTGCGTGATCGACAGCCCCAGCCCGGTACCGAATTCTCCCTTGGTGGAATAGAACGGCTCGAAAATATGTTTGAGGTTGTTTTCGGAAATCCCCACGCCGTTATCGGTGACGCTGACCGCGATAGTCTGGGCATCGCCGTTGTCGGTTTCGATAATGATCTCTCCGCCGATATCCACCGCGGCGAAAGCGTTATTAACGATGTTCAAAAAGACCTGTTGCAACTGCCCCCGGTCGCTGATAATCGGTTTCATGCCTTCGGGGACCTTCATCTTGATATCTATTTTGCGGTGGATCATTTCGGTCTTCTGGAAACTGATGACTTCCTCGAGCAGCTGTTTGACTTCGATCGCCTCTTTCTTGACATCCATGCGCCGGGCGAAACCCAAAAGTCTCCGCGTCACCCCACTGCACCGTTCGACCGATTTGGTAATCGATTCTGCGAGGCCGAAAAACTTGTCGCGATCCGGAAGATCCTTACTATGGAAAGTCAGGTCGCTCAGAAGCCCCGCCTTTTCGTTGATAATCGCAAGAGGATTGTTAATTTCGTGAGCGATCCCTGCCGCCATGCGCCCGATCGTCGCCATCTTATTCGTGTACTCGATATTGTGGTAAACCTTGGCTCTCCGCTTGTCCAGCTCCCGCAGGCGCTTGATGGTATGGCTCGACCCGTACACCACCACCGCCAGGATTAATATGATGCTGACCAGCAGGAACCAGAGCATATCCGACCTCCGGTACAGCCAGTGCAGGAATGGGTTTTCGCGCTGCTTGATGACACAGAGGATAAACGGCGTATCCTGGATAAAGGAAAACCCCGAAGTTTCCCACTTGCCGTCGCTCTTTTCGTATTCGTCGATTACCTCACGGTGACGATAGCGGGGAGGAATCTCGATATCGAGCTGGGTCAGGATACTTCCATAAAAAATGGATGATGTTTGCAGCACGCTTTTTTGATTTATCAGGAAGGCGTCGGTGTTGCGGTCCATATCGAGCGAATAGAAAACCTTGCTGATCATCTCCATATCGATGGTGGCGCGGAAGATGAAATAGCCCTTGCCCGGTTTTTCATGCTTGAACGCGATTACGAAATGGGGGATATTACGAAATCCCATGAAAACGTCGCTGACAAATTCTCCCCGGATATTCACTTCGCTGAACCAGGCCTGGTCGCGGTAATTCTTCCCTTCGAGGTTGTACGGCCCGACATAGTACGCCTGGTTACCGCTGGAATCGATAATTCCCAGATCGACGAAGCCTCCGAACGAGTGATTCAAATTCTGCAGAACCCTCTGCAAATGTTCCTTCTGCGTCAGCTGTTCGTAAGGAATTTCACTGATGATAAAAGAAAGGGCCGCCTTGCGCTCCTGAACGGCGTATTCCAGCGTTCGCTGAGTGTTCGACAGCATCCGTGATATGGTATAAAAACTTTCGGCATGATACGATTCCTGGTCCTGGTAGTAGTTGATCAACAACATTACCATCAGGGGAATAAGGGCGACCAGGGACGTTACCGTAATGGATAGACGGCGCAGTCGGTGATAGCGGGGAGTGGTCCAGCCGCTTTCCTCGTCGCTGGACTCGATTTGAGCCGGGATTTTTTCCTCCGCCTTCATGATTCCTCCCGCCTTACACGCATAAGTCTCAACCCTCTCCGCTAAGATTCCTCGGGATGGTCCGGTTTACTTCGGGCCGCCTTGATCCGGTTTATCCGGGCATAGGCTTCGTTCAGTACCCGCGCCAGCAGGTCGATATTGACCGGCTTTTGCAGGTAGGCGAACGCTCCCAGGTTTTCCGCCTGTTCTTCTTCGTGTTTCGACCCGTGACCGGTCAATATGATAACTTCGATTTCGGGATTGGTTTTCTTCACCCGCCTCAACACCTCGATACCGTCGATCCCCGGCATCATCAAATCCAGGACCATGACATCCGGCTGGTCTTTGGAGATGTACTCCAGCGCCTGTTCGCCGTCGTAGACTACCGAAGATTCCAGGTTGCGGGTCTTCAGCCTTTGCGACAGGGTCTGCACGAAGTCTTTTTCGTCATCGACTAATAGAATCTTGGGCGGAATTTCGATGTTCGACCATGGGTTCATCGATGAGGTCCGGAAATGCTGCCCCAGGCGAATCTCGACATTCTGTACTCCTTCGAATTTCGAAGCGATTGTCTTCAATTCGCTTTCAAGCTGTTTCATCCGGAGGACTTCTTTATCGATAGTTATGAAGGCGGTTCCGCTTTCGAAGGACACCTCCACATCATGACCGGCCTCGACAATGGCGAGATTTATCTTCGCCGACAGGATAGCTCCTTCCGCTGCGGCCTGAGAACGTTCGGAGGTCTTCAACTGGTCGCTGGCGGCGTATTTGCAGATAGTCTCCGCCGCTTCTTCCACGGAATGAGAGTGCATCGGAATGACAATATCATACAGCGAGGCATCGTATGGAGGTTTGCCGAACAGGTATCCGGTCCAGTCGATGTTTTCCCGGTCATCCTGATGAATAATTTTTTCCGCTTCTTTTTGCGAAGCCGATTTCTCCTCCATGGCATTCTTCACCCGGTAATCGAAATTGGCTATGATGCAGACCTTTAAAATGTGCGGGATAGTTCTCGGTGCCAATAGGCCCGCATGCCCCTGAATGATACAATCGTTTTTGGCGATATATTCGGCCAGAATCAACCGCAGGCGGGCGACATTTTTTTCGCGATCGCGGGTGAAACGATTCAGGATCGCCCCATGCCCCATGATCGATTTCAGGAATTTATCGGAAGAGCTATCGAATCGCTTTGCGGCTTCTTCGATTATCTGATTGTCGTATATTCGGTAACCGAGGTTTTCTGCGATCTTTGCGGCCGTTTCGCCGGCCCTGCAGTATGTTCCGCTGTATATCGTTATTATAGCCACACCATGTCCCTTTTATCCGTAAATCGGTATCTTCAGCAGTAATTATAATATACCTGATAAAATTGAGCAAGCGGCATATTTGTTTCCCCTGCTGGACACAAATTCCCCTCTATTCCCCTGTGAAAATGGGCGTTTGCTTCAAAAGAGCTTGCCATATCCGTAATCATTGCTTAACTTTTTCCGGTAAGGCGGACTTTGATGATTACTGTATTTCACAGCGGTAGTTTTGGGGGAGGGGCCGGGGCCCCTTTGATTCTCATTTTCCCTGAATTTGACTTCTGAGGTTTTGCCGTTACCTATGTTCAACAGCAAGCATAAAGAAGAACCGGGTCCCAACAGAGTTAAGCTGATTTACCGCTTTTTTCCATTTCTGGAATGGTTCGACAATTACAATTCCTCGAAACTGCGCATAGATTTCATCTCCGGGCTGACCGTCGCCCTGGTCCTGGTCCCGCAATCGATGGCATACGCCCAGCTGGCCGGATTACCCGCCTATTATGGTTTGTACGCCGCCTTTCTTCCGCCGCTGATAGCATCGTTGTTCGGTTCCAGCCGTCAGCTGGCCACCGGACCGGTCGCGATTGTATCGCTGATGACCGCCACCGCGCTGGAACCTCTGGCCACCGCAGGAGGGGAATCATTCATCGCCTATGCCATTCTCCTGGCCTTTATCATCGGGTTTTTCCAGTTTTTACTGGGCATATTCAAGCTGGGCCTGGTAGTAAATTTCCTGTCGCATCCGGTGGTCAACGGATTTACCAACGCCGGCGCGTTGATAATCGCATCGTCGCAGCTTTCGAAATTGTTCGGAGTTTATGTCGACAGCGCCGAACACCATTACGAAACGGTGTACAATGTCGTCAAGGCCGCCTTGCAGTACACTCACTGGCCTACCCTGGCACTGGCTCTGCTGGCCTTCCTGTTCATGATATTGCTGAAAAGGATAAATCCCAAAATCCCTAACGTCCTGGTAGCGGTGGCGGTTACCACCTTGCTATCGTTCTATCTAGATTTCGAACATAATTATAATGCCGGGCTGACGCAGATAAAAGACACGGCGGCGCATGAATTGGTCGAGCAGTTCAATCAGACCGTTAAAGATATCGACGAGAAATCCGCACGCAGGGTGGAGTTAAGCGCCAAAGCTTCCGAAGCGGAAGAAAAGCTCGACCGGCGATCCGTGGTGGCGCTGAATTACCGACACCAGATATCGTTTCTGAATATTGAAATCGCGGAATTAAAAGAAACCTCGCACGTCTACCGCGAAAGACTCCGCAATTTCCATCTCAGCGGAGTCGAGGAAGCCGGCGGGATTATTCGTTTCTATAACCCCGATAGTCTCCCGCCCGGAAGCAAAGGCGACGGTAGAGTCTGGCGTTTCCGGGTCGGCAATAAATGTCTCGATGAAAATAATATTTGCATGACCGGGGGAGGAGCGGTGGTCGGTGATATTCCGCGAGGATTGCCGGGATTCAAACCTCCGGTGTTCAGGTGGGGGATTATCGTTTCATTGTTTCCCATGGCGGTAATCATTTCTCTGCTCGGTTTCATGGAAGCGATATCGATTGCCAAAGCTATGGCGGCGCGAACCGGGCAGCGCCTCGATCCCAACCAGGAATTGATCGGGCAGGGGCTCGGCAATATGCTGGGTTCGCTTTTCAATAGCTACGCCGTATCCGGTTCCTTTTCGCGCTCGGCGGTGAATATTCAGGCCGGAGCGGTCACGGGACTTTCCAACGTTTTCAGCTCTGCAGTAGTAGTCGCCACCCTGCTCTTTTTCACCCCGCTTCTGTATCATCTTCCTCAGGCGGTTCTGGCCGCGATTATCATGATTGCGGTTATCGGGCTGGTCAATGTCAAGGGATTCATTCACGCCTGGAAAGCGCAGAAGTACGACGGCGCCATCGGCATTATCACTTTTATCGCCACCCTGGGTTTCGCCCCCCATCTCGATCGCGGTATCATGATCGGCGTGGGATTGTCGCTGATATTGCATTTGCTCCGCAGCATGAAGCCGGATATCGCCCTCTTGTCATTGCACCCCGACGGCACTTTCCGCAATCGCCGCCGTTTCGCCCTGGCGCAATGCCGTCACATCGCCCTAATCCGCTACAACGGTTCCCTCTTTTTCGCCAATGTCAATTATCTTGAAGAGCAGATTCTGGAACGTATCTCCCGTATGCCGGAACTGAAACATATCATCATCGTCGGTAACGGCATCAACGAACTGGATGCTTCGGGCGAAGACATCCTCGCCATCCTGGTCCGAAGAATCCGCGAAGCGGGTTATGATATTTCGTTCAGCGGATTGAACGACGAGGTTCTCGACGTTTTGAGAAGAACCCATCTGTACGAAACCATCGGCGAGGACCACCTTTACCGCAATGCCACTCGGGCCGTGAACGGAGTCTATGGCGATACTCACGCCGGCTCGGATGAAGCCCCCTGCCCATTGCGCGAAGTAGTCAAGGACACGCGGGTTCAACAAGCGCCTTAAATTAGATTTTCAGGTTCCTCACGATCAGTTTTTCGGTCCGGTCAGCTCGGTATCGTTTACTTTCTCTTTTATTTGTGAGGATTCAGCCGGTTCGGAAATATCCCTTATTTCCACCAGAACAAACCGTCCCTTATAAGTGGTTGAAATAAGCAGGGCCGCTTCTTTGGATTTATGGCTCAGGCTGGCCGGGACATCCCGGAGATTTTCCCCGGTTTTCAGGGTATGCTCTACCGACAGACGGATCGCGCAGTCTTTACAGTGAACAGTTCGTCCGCAACCTTCAGGAAATCTGGCATACTGGCATTCCAGGACCTCACCCCCCAGGAGCCCGGATATTTCCCTGTTTTCCTTTCCAAGTATCCGGGCCATGGCGCTGTTTGCGGCGATCACCCTTCTGCTGCAATCAAGCGCCAGTACCGGCAATTCGAACCGGTCAAGGAATTCTCCCAGGTGCAAACCCGCCCACTGTCGTCCGAAGTAATCGGAACATTCGTCGCAGAGCCCATGCGAGATATCCTCCGAATCGTACGGTTCTGAGTCGTGTAGATACTGGCGGCAGTACGAGCAAATAACTTTCAATTAATCAGCCCCCTGAACAAAAGTGATATATGTAATATCGGATGCCGCATCTCCGTTTTTTACCCCGGATATCTACATCCAGAATGGGAAAATAAATCCGGGGCCGGCAGTTTATGCTTATAGATTGGCGCTAAGTTCCGTAGATATTTACATATAGCGAATTCATTGACAATTGCCGAATATATATTATAATTTATGTGTATTGAGCGACTTACTTGCCGTTTATCAGACAACAACCCACAATTAGGAACCAAGAGAAGGTCTAAACATGAGTAAATTTCTGTCATTCCTGCCAACCGGGACATCAGTCTTCAATCTCAATCGCCTCTGGATAAGATTGATAATTTCAACGGGGCTGGTATTTTTAACCCTGTTTGCGGTCTCCCGAGCCGAAGAGGTCACTCTGGAAGATGAAGCCCCATTTAAGGCCGGGGAGATGATTATTCAGATCGATCCGGGAGTCAAAATCAATGGCGTCACGGATTTTTTTGCTTCTCGTAACATGATGCCAATCAAGCAGTTATCGAGAAGGATGAATATCTGGCTGGTTTCGTATGATTATGCCGGAATGAAAGCCGCCGAACACCGCCCGCTCCTTCAGGCGGTTCGGGACATGGCCGGAGTCAATATCGCGCAGTTCAATCACTTTATCAAACAGCGCCAGACCTTCCCCAACGATGCGACCTTCAGTCAGCAGTGGGCTTTGCATAATACCGGGCAGACCGGAGGGACCGCAGACGCTGATATCGACGCTCCGGAAGCCTGGGATATCGCCACCGGGGGTACGGCCGCGACCGGGGAAGAGATTATCGTTGCCATTATAGACGGCGGTTTCGACCTCAATCATGTCGATATCGTCTACTGGAAAAATACCGATGAAATCCCCGGCAACGGCATCGATGATGACGGCAACGGCTATATCGACGATTACCACGGCTGGAACGCTTACAATAGCAACGGCAATATCCCCAGCGACAGCCACGGGACACATGTGGCCGGCATTGCCGCCGCGGCCGGAAACAACGGCATCGGCGTCAGCGGCGTTAATTGGGGCGTTAAGGTTATGCCGATAGCGGGCTCGACCGGGACCGAATCGATCGCCGTCGAGGCTTATAGCTATGTGCACGAAATGCGTTCGATTTACAATGAAACCGATGGCGCGTATGGGGCATTTGTGGTTTCGACCAATTCCTCATTCGGTGTCGATTACGGTAATCCCGCCAATTATCCTCTCTGGTGCGCCATGTACGATTCTTTGGGCGAAGTCGGCATCCTCAGTGCCGCCGCGACCGCCAATATCAATATCAATATTGATGTCCAGGGAGATATCCCGACTGCCTGCGCCAGTGATTATCTGCTCTCTGTCACCAATACCACCAGTACCGATGTCAAGAATTCCGGTGCGGCTTACGGCGCTACCACCATCGATCTCGGCGCCCCCGGAACCAGTGTCCGCTCGACTCTTCCGGGAAATTCCTACGGCAATCTTACCGGAACGTCCATGGCCACGCCGCATGTCGCGGGAGCGGTCGCATTCCTTTACGCCGTCGGCTGTGAATCATTTTTCGACGATTATACAAACGATCCCGGCGGCACAGCTCTGATAGTTAAGGATTATATCATGAACGGAGTCGATCCCATCTCCTCACTGGCTACCAATACGGTCAGCGGTGGACGCCTTAACCTGTACAACAGCGCCGTTCTGATGCAGGGGTACCCTTGCGGAGTTCGTATCACGCATACTCCGCTTGCAAACACCAACCAGTATCTTACCGATTACCATGTAATAGCCGAAATCACGTCTCCGAATGACCTCGTCCCCGATTCTCTTCGGGTTTTCTATGAAGTGAATTCGGTGTGGAATTTCGTATTCATGACTCCGACCGCCAATCCCGACGAATTTGAAGGCTTCATTCCCGCTCAGACTCCCGGGACAACTATAGACTACTACTTAACTGCCGCCGATATCGACGACAACGTCGCGGTGAGCGAAACTTTTTCATTCTTCATTATCGATTACGATCTGGTAATCCTGTCGGATACCACCACGGCCTATGCGGCCTCCGGGGATTTTGCATGGCATGATGTTTCAATGATAAATATCGGTGCCTACAGCGAAGATTTCGAACTGGCCCTTTCCGGGGACGACTGGACCGGATCCATCTGGGATGAAACCGGTACCTATGAAATCGCTTCGACCGGGATGGTTGCCGTGGACGGTACTTTCAGCTTCAAAGTGCGCATTTCCGTTCCGGTAAGCGGTTTCGGCGATATTGACGATGCCGATATCGAAATAAATCCGCTCAATGCCCCATCCACGATTCAAAGTGCCGCCCTCAGGACTATTTCGCTGGGCTCCTCGGGAGTATTCCCTTGGGAAGACAACTTTGTCGACACATATCTCAATCCGGTAAAATGGGTAGTTAACATTGGGGCCGAAATTGTCTCCAATGCCGCAAACCCTCCGTCCGCTCCTTATGCCCTTAATCTCGACGGAGGCAAGGACACCGTGATGTCTCAGGTGATCGATTTATCGTCAGCCTCCGGCGGAGTCCTGTCGTACTTCTTCGAAAGAGGAGGTTTCGGTTCCGATCCTTCCGCCGGCGACGACCTAACCGTTCAATATCGCAATAATCTGGGTGAATGGACGGGAATAAAAGTTCATTACGGTGCCGATCCCAGCGCCACCACATTCGAATTTTCCGAAATACCTCTCCCGGCCGATGCCCTGCACGGAATCTTCCAGGTTCGATTCATATCGGACGGTGACGGCGCCGGCCTGGATGACTGGTACATCGATAACGTCCGTATCGATTACGCTCCGGAAATCTCGGCCTCTCCGCTGAGTTTTACCGAAATCCTGAACCCGGATGATTCCACCACTACCCAGATCCTGCTCGAAAACAACGGGCTGGGGCAGTTGAATTATTATGTGGAAATCTACCCGGTCCTCAATAAGAGCACCGCTTTCTTCCAGTCGCTGGTTGACGCCAGCCTGACCCAGGCTGCCTCGAAAGAATATCCGGCGGAGATGCTCAATTTTGAAGAACCGAAAGGAACCGACAATCCTTACCAGAATGCGGAAGTATCCCGCAATGCCGGCGGCCCGGATGTTTTCGGCAATTTCTGGATCGATTCCGATCAGAGCGGCGGCCCGGCTTTCGACTGGATTGATATCACCGCTACCGGTGAAGAATTAACTTCTCTCTTTGACGACGATAATCATTCCGGGTATTTGGACCTGGGCTTCGACTTCCCGTTCTATGGAACCACCTACAACCAGATTTGCATCGGTTCCAATGGAATAATCGGGTTCGATAGCACCGGCATGAAGTCCCGCCAGAAAACCACCATTCCGATTGCCTCCATTCCCAACGGGTTTTATGCCTGGCTCTGGGACGATCTTGATATCACCAATTTCTCAAACCCCGGCGGACAGGTATTCATGGATACCACCGGAGGGATGGCGGTCATTCAGTTCGTCAATTATCCCGAATACAGTGCCGGTGCGGGTGATGTTATTAATGCCGAAGTTATTCTGTATCCTGACGGAACCGTGAAATTCCAGTACCTCTCGATTGCGCCGGGATTCGATGCTCAGAACTGCACGATCGGTATGGAAAATATGCTGGGTAATGACGGACTGGAAGTCGCCTACCTGGCTCCGTATCTCCATGATAATCTGGCCATCGTGTTCTTCCAGCCGACTTCATGGCTGACGGTCGCCTCCCGGATTGGGAGTATCGCTCCGGGCAACAGCGCCTTGATAGATTTGAAGCTCAATTCTGCCGGGCTGGAACCGGGAGTATATCAAAATAACCTGATGATTTTCAGCAACGATTCCGATCCTCTGCGTAATCCTCTCCAGATCCCCGTGGAATTGACCGTCACTACCGAATCGGTTTATACTTGCGGAGATATCGATGGCGACGGTAAGATTGATATTATTGATATCGTGGCCCTGGTTGACTACAAATTCAAGAGCGGCCCGCCGCCGGCAGCGATGAGTATCGCAGATGTCAATGACGACGGCAATGTCGATATTCTCGATATCCTGGTTTTGGTTAATTTCAAATTCAAGAGCGGCCCGCCCCCGAATTGCGGATAATCGAATAAAAAACCCCGGGTTTTCCGGGGTTTTTTTATCATATGATAAGAATCTTATTCGGCGAATTTATCGAATTTTCCCCAGTACGTTTGCGACAGCTTATAAGGGGTAAAATCGTTATTGGGGGCGTCGGCCTCGATTATCCCCATCTTTTCGGCGAAGTCGAATAGCTGTGTGAGATCGGACCGCGAATGAAGCGCCGCATCCTTGGGGGCATCTTCACCGAAAGTCCATTTCCCGTTCCTTTTTCCCAGGGAACCGATATTCTCTTTGCAAAGAGTAAATAAGAATTGCTGCAGGCTGTATTGTTGTCCCGAGTAATAATTGACTTTTGGTTTCGGCACGGGAATGACCGCGCCCAGTGCTATCTCGTACCTGAAATGTTTATAAGTCTCGTCACTCATGGTTTTATAATCGGAATTTTAGCCAAAAATTTCAAACATATTATGAAAATTCCCCGATCATGGCCTAATATGGACAAATTTTAAATACTTATGCAATAAAAAAAGGCGGGCCTTAAAAACCCGCCTGTTTATAAAATCGGTCCCCCTCGATCGCCTGAATTCTCATTTTGCTGGTAAATCCCGGTGGATGTACATTATCATTATAGCCTGTTTTTAAAGCTCCTGTCAAGTATGGAAAATTTTACCGGGAGCATATAACCGAGGGAGCCAATTCTACGTAAAATATGGTGGAGGTCGTTATGAAAAATAAAATTTTCCTGCTGCCTTTAATCCTCACGACTTTTCTGATATGCCCCTTGTCCGCTCAGGACGAAACCACCGCCGAATACGACTGGTATCGCCCGGGGACCATCAATCCCATGGATCCCGTTATCGGGGATTTCCTCGATATCGATCTCGAAGATTTATTGATTAAGGCCGAAAATTTCTACGCCGCCGAAAATTACATTGATGCCGCCCGGCTGTACCTGGTATATCTTCATTATAATATCGATGATTTCACTGCCATTTACAACCTGGCCTGCTGCTACGGTCTTATGGCCGAACCGGAACTGGCCGCGGGATATCTCCAGCGCGCCGTCCGCGCCGGTTTCCGCAATCTGGATCTGTTGAAAGCCGACACCGATTTTGACCAGGTCAGAGATTCCTTCCAGTTCGCGGCTATTTACGACTCCCTCGGGCTGGCGATCGCACGCCAGAAAAACGAGGAAGGGGAAATCAAATATCTTAAAATCGGCCCGGAAACCGCAATCAGAATAGTCATGCCGGAATGGTTCAATCCCGGCAAAGCCTATCCGCTGGTGGTCGGATTGCACGGTGCGGGAGGCAGTGCCGATGAATTCATGCGCAGTTTCAGTATCCTCGAGGACGACGCCCCGAAATGCATCTTTGCCACCCTTCCGGGGCCGTACGCTTCCGCGGGGAATATCCCCGGTTACCTGTGGTACCGTCAGGATTTAAAAGACAGCGCCGCGATCGCCGATTCATATAATCATTCCGTGACTTATATCGCCGATGTGATAAGGGAACTGCGGAAAGAGTTCATGATAAGCAAAGTTATCCTGGTCGGATTTTCAATGGGTTCGCGGATAGGCTTTACGACCGCCATCAGGAATTACGATATTATCAACGATTTTATTTCCTTCGGGGGGAGTCTCGACCGGGAGTACTTAAGCGACAGCGAACTGCAATACGGGCAACGAATCAAGGTTTTCATCGTGCATGGGCTGAAAGATAACGCTATTAGATACCAGGAAGCCCAAAGCACGCGGGAACTGCTCGATAAATGGGGCTATAATGTCGCTTTTTATACTTTCGAGGGGGGACACCTTGTCCCGGATAATATCCTGAAGGAAACCCTGGAGCAGTGCCTGAAATAGAATTATTCCCGGAATTCTTCGAGGCCGGCCTTTAATAAATCCGCCAGAGAACCCCGGCCGTTATAATAAACGAAAAGGGCTTTCAGACCGTTTCGCTCATAGATCTTTTCCTTAAAACCGACTCTATCCCGGTATTGCGGCATATGATTATATCCGCAAATCTCCACGAATAACTCCATGTCGGGGAGAAAGAAATCGGGACGGTATTGCTTCCCCTCCAGCAAAATTACCGGCTCGTACTGAAAGGCAATACCGTTCTGCTGGAAATATTCGACGCATGTTTTTTCGTATTTGGACCTGACCGCTTTTGCCGCCGGTATATCGATATGCGGCTTTCTGTGAACGGCCCTTGCCGACCTGAATCGGCTTCGTCCCGAACCCGGCTTACCGGTTTTTTTCAAACGCGGTCTGCGATGCATGATACCAATATAAGCGATTCCCGCCCGGAGACCAAATGAAAGCGGCCGGTCCCGCACTGTCAGGACCGGCCGTATGTAAAATACCCATTCGGCTAAAGAAGGTTATTTCACAAGAGTCATTTTCTTCGTTTCGTTAACGTCACCCGATCGGAAATTATAAAGATAAACCCCGGATGCAACCTGGTTGCCGCCGTCGTCGCGGCTGTCCCATTCCACGGTGTGCGGACCGGCATCGGTGTAGCTGTCGATCAGGGTCCGGACCTTTTGACCGTTAATGTTAAAAATATCGATACGGACATGCTGCGCCTGCGGCAGGGTGAAGTCGATGTTCGTGGTGGGGTTGAAGGGGTTCGGATAATTCTGCGACAGGGCGTATCCTTCCGGAAGATTCGACGGCAATTCCTTCTCAACCGGTTCGAATGTTTGTATCTTTCCGGCTTGTCCCCCGGGAACATTTTCCGACCAGAATCGAGCAATTCCGGACCCATCCGCTCCCTGGAGCATATGGAACTGCATCCCCAGCTCTTCCAGTTGTTCCTGGGCATCGGGATCGTTCATGTTGATTACATGGACATTCCCCTCATCATCGGTAATTTCAAAAATCGTTTCGCCGTTTTCGGTCGTTACCTTGAGTTGCTTTCCGCCTTCGACAACCGGCATCATATCATGACCGATCATTATTTCACCGGGCATACCATCGCTCGAGGTAATCTCAAATTCGTAATTTCCGCCCATGCTGTCGGCCGAAACCCAGACCGTGAACTGACTGGTGGAATCGCCCTGGAGCTGGCCCAGTTTTTCAATCACGACCTGGTGCAGTTCCTCATTCCCGCTTGTCTTCAATTTGCCGAAGAAGACCTTGTTTTTCGCATATTCGACCAGCGAGCCGGATTCCTGCTCCGAAATGGGGATCACTTTTTCGATCTCGCAATTACCCATTTCAATGAAAGCCGTTGTTATCATCTGGACTTCGTACTGGTCTTTCAATTCGGAAATGGTAAGATGACAGGTTTGCTCGCAGCCATCGACCGTGAATTCCGCATGCTGGACACCGAGCGCTCCGAGCAGCTCTTTGACCCGGTCCTGGTCGAGCGCCAGGTCTTTGTTGACTCCCGCAATGGCGACTTCATATCCGATGGTATGTGATAATTTCAGCGGTATCAAAGTTACCGCGGCCAAAAGAACCAGCGCCACCCCTACGGAAATACCGAAGCGAGGTCTGCGGCTGATGTTGTTTATGAGCTTTGCCATTATGCTGTACTCCTTTTCCGTGTTCGGTGAAGCGAGTTCCGCGCGCGATTCCACTCTGGCCTTGATTGCGGTGAACGATAAGGTGTCGACCGTATCGTCCTGCGACGCCAGTTCCAGGTCCCTGGTCAGCGACGCTTCAGCCTTCGCCAGCCCGGCGCAATGCGGACACTCCCGGAGATGCTCCAGCAGTTCCATGTCCGTCAAGGGGCCGCGCGACTCGGCTATTCTTTTACCGGCTTCGTGACAACGCATATCTCGTCCTCACTCCAAATAGATTTCAGACTCTGCCGTGCCGATTCATTCATCTCCCGGCGCAGCGTTTCCCGCATTTTTTGCCTGGCGCGGGATAACCGGACCTTCAAACTCCCCTCCGATTTCCCGGTCAGTTCGGCGATTTCGGAGATTCTCCATCCCTCCAATTCGAACAGGGTGACCAGGACCCGGTCGGCTGTCGACAGCACCTCAAATGCTTTCTCAAGTCGTCTCCGCGCGGCGTAAGCCGGGCCGGGATTCCTGCCGATCAGCGTTCCTTTGACCTCGTCGCTCAGCGGAATTGCCCGCCTCCACCAGGCCTCACGGCGGCGATTCTTGAAGCAGTTGATCATGATGCGGTAGAGCCAGGGGCGAAAGGCATGCTCGTTTTTCAGCTTTGCGAAACCGGTCAGCGCGCTCACCAGGGCATCCTGATAAAGGTCGTCACCCTCGTCACGATCTCCGGTCAATTTCCGGCAAAACGCTCTTGCCTTTTGATGTTCCGGCTCTACCAACTGCCAGAACCGGGTCCTTAATCTGTTCATCTGTTCCTTAAGACACCTTTACACGGAAAAGGTAACACTCTTTAGTTTTACGCAAGTGGCGGAATATCAGTTTCTTAACTATTACCCGCGAATGCCGATAATTCGAAGATAGGGAGAGAAGATGCCTTCAAGTGTGCTTATTTTCGGCAGCCGGCTGCATTCCGACAAGTGGGAAAAGATAAAATCCGATCGGGGAGACCTCTACGAACGGATTACCTTTTGTGCCGATCCGATTGTTCCTAATGCCGGAACCCCGGAAGGGACCGCTTACGTCGATCTCGATCGCGGAGAATTCTTCACCCCGGAATTCATGAGGCAGTTGATCCAGGCTTTCGATAAATTGAAAATTATCGGAGTTTCGGAAAAATCCGATGAGCAGAAAACCCTTCAGGCGGCCAAAATGGGGGTGTCCGAAATTCTTTCCGAAAAGGCCTACCTCGATCGCATCGGGACTTTGATTAAACCACCGCAGAAATCGGCCGAAGTCGAACCCGCCGAAGCCGTTTCGTTCAATAAGTACGATATATCTTCCATTATAGGAAAATCTCCGCAAATCGCCGTAATCAAGAAAATGATCAGCCACCTTAAGGATGTCGATTACCCCAACGCCATCATCTTCGGCGAAACCGGCACCGGCAAGGACCTCCTGGCCAAAGTCCTTCATTATAGCGGAGTCCGGAAAGAAAACCACTTTATCGAAGTCAACTGCTCGGCCATTCCCGACGAGTTATTCGAATCGGAGCTGTTCGGCCACAAGAAGGGAGCCTTCACCGACGCCAAATCGGACAAAACGGGGCTGTTCGAATTCGCCAATGAAGGGACTATTTTTCTCGATGAAATCGGCAACCTTACTCCATCTTCTCAAGCCAAACTGCTTAAAATACTCGAAAGCCGCCGCCTGCGGCCGCTGGGCGCCGTAGAAGACCGCGACGTAAATGTCAGAGTGCTGGCGGCCACCAATATCAATCTCGATGACGCCGTGGCTGCCGGAGGATTCCGCGAAGATCTGCTCTTCCGCCTCAATTTGATCGCCATCCATCTTCCGCCGCTTCGGGACCGCGCCGAAGATATCCGCGAACTGGCCGTCGCCAACTTCAAATACTACAGCACCCTCTACCACAAGGAACTGGAACCGATCCCGGAAAGCGTCTTCGATATCCTCGCCCGTCACCGCTGGCCGGGGAATGTCAGGGAATTGAGAAATGTTATCGAACGCACCGTTCTTCTGGCCACATCGCTGAAAATCCGCCCGGAACAGATTCGCGACGCCATCCAGAACGGCCGGGTAACGGCACGGGAACGCCGCAGTATTACCCTCGAAATCCCGGAAAACGGCCTAACCCTTGAGGAAATCGAGCGGAAAATCACCGGCGAAATCCTTAATATGGTGGAATGGAATAAAACCGAGGCCGCCCGCATCCTTGGTATATCCCGGGCCAGGCTGCGAAGGATTATAGACGGCAACGAATTACGCAAAGACAGACGCATTCTCAAAAAAGGTGGAACAAAATAGACCGCTTCTTTCCCCCCGTTTAACCTTTTGACAACAGGAAGTTTACCGTGAAACTCGAAGAATCCTTTCAATCGCGATCGGGATGTTTTATACCGGAAAGCCCTAAATCGTCCGGTTCATTTTATTCCGACAACGACCCGAATGTAGTTGTAAGTCATGACAGCTCAGATCGTTAACGACTCACCGAGGGGTTTCGGCATGAATCTTGTCTTACTTCTGCCCGTGCGCTAACCTTTAAACTTTGCGCGAAAGGAGCACGGCGAATGAGACGAAAGTATTCAGCGATGTTGACGGCGGCTTTGATGGTCGTCCTGAGTCTTGCCTTAGCGGGATTCAGCGGCTGTTCAAAGTCGCCGACCGCCGTTGTCGACGACCAATCGGGCTCGGTTACGCTTCTTAAACGAAACGTAGCGGCAGCCAAACTGCTTGATGATTCATATTATGTGGATCAGGTCGTCTCTGCGGCGGAAGGCGGGACCGTCAGCCTTCTCGATGTACAGCTTTTCTTCCCTCCGGGAGCGCTGAAAAGCGATACCTTGATTTCCATTGAAATTCCTGATCCGACCACCTACGCCGACCATTTCGGGACCGACGGATTGGTTTTCAATATCCCGGTGCAGATTACCATGAGTTATCGCGATGCCATTCTCGATAACGTCAATAATCTGAGCATCAAAATGGCCTGGTTCAATACCGTGACGGGCGAATGGGAAATAATTCGTTGCGTCAATAACGTTGAATCGAAAACTGTAACGGCGGTAGTCAGTCATTTCTCGGCTTATGCCCTGATTACCGATGAATAAGTTAACCCTAAGACAAGGAACTATTACCCTAATTTAGGTGGAGAATATGTCAGTAGCAAAGCAAAACATAAATGGCTTCGTGACGCACAGTGCGCGGCAGCTGCTGGAATTAGCCAGGGATTGGGTAAGGCAGGGTAATACCTCGGTGGCTATGCAACTTTTGAATGACGCTTTCAGCTTGAACGATAGAGACAGCGACAGACTTGTCAAGGGTGACTTACTTAAGGAATACGGCCGCGTCTACATGCAGGTCGGTGATTGGGACAGAGCCGAGGATGCCTTCCGGCAGGCCGAAGCGATCTATCTCGATCTCGGCGAGTATCGTGGCGCAGCTACAACGGTAAGAAATCTGGCCAACCTCAAGTTCCAGCTCGGCCGATTCGCGGAATCGGATACTCTCTGCGAAAAAGCCGTGGACTGGGCGACCAAAGCGGGTGATTTTCAACTGCGGGCGACGATTTTGAACACCCAGGGGGCCATTAAATCGATTGAAGGAAAACACCGCGATGCAATCAAGGTCTTCAAGTTGTGCCTGTCCGATTTCCGGAAATCCGGCAATAAACTGCGGCAGGCCTATGTCCTTCATAATATCGGTTTGGCCCATTACGAACTGGGTGAATTCGAAAAATCGAAAACGTCGTTCGAGGAGGCCCTGATGCTGGCGATGGAATCCCGGGATACCAGCCTGGTCGAAATCTGCTATCAGAATTTCGCCAAGTTGTACCTGAAACTGGGAGATATCGTCGCGGCACGGTCCCTGATCGTGCTGGCTCAGGAACTGCTCGGAACGGTCAAATCACCGGCTTTGACGGCCGATCTGGCCATCGTCGAAGCGACTGCGTATCGCGTTTCCGGCGATCCCGCCAAAGCGGGAGATATTCTTGACAAGGCCCTCGAAAAGGCGAGGGAAAACAACCTCCTACAGCATGAAGCGGAAATCCTGCACGAATCCGGTCAAGTGGCGCTTGAACGCGGACAGACGGATCTGGCGAAATCCCGTCTGGAAGCCGCTATCAAGCTCTTCCGGCAGACCGGCGGTGCACAACTGAGCGAAGCAGTGAACAAACTGAAGAATCTGGAGTCGGCGGCAGGAAAAACCGCCGCGGCATAAGGCAATTATAGGGCCAAGAGGATTATGAAGCAATCCGGCGATAATGCCGCCAATAAGTGGGCAGAAACCCTTTCGGAGTTCCTCGAACTGGCAGGGAAAGCGACTAAGAACTTCGAGTACGAACGGGCGTTAAGTTACCTCCAAACCATGGAAGAAATTTGGAATTCCAAGGGGCTGCCCACTTATTCTCCGGACCTTCGTTTTAAATTATTGAACGAAAAGGGGAAGGTCCTTTCCAAACTGGGACGATATTCCGAAGCGGTCCGGGAATATCAGCGCCTCCTCGATTTCTGCCAGGAGCAGCAGCTCTCGGCCGAAAAAGTCGAGGTCTTCCTGGAAATCGGGCAGTTACTGGTCCGCACCGGCGAAATGGACCGGGCCCTCGGCTATATCCATCGCGCGCTCGGCGGCTATCGCCGCCTCGACAACCGCCTGGGAATGTGCAAGAGCCTGAGGAACCTCGGCGTCATCTACTTCGAATTGGGAGAATTCGACGATGCCGAAGCCGCTTTCGAAGAAGCCATCGCCATCGCCCAGCACGAAGGCCTGTCGATCTTGTACGCCGATATCAGCAACAATCTCGGTACCATCAAGAATATCCGGGGCAACTGGAAAGCGGCCCTGGAATGCTATACCCGCGCTCACGACCTGTACGATAAAGAAGGGGAGGTCCGTAAATCGGCCTATACCCTCAACAATATCGGTATCACCCTCCTCGAACAGGACCGTCCCAACAACGCCCGCGGGTATTTCGTTTCGGCCTGGGAAGTGGCCGATAAGATCAAAGACGAAGCCCTACGGTTGATCCTCGATATCAACCTCACCGACCTCTACCTCCGCATCGGCGAGATCGAACCTTCCAGGCGATCCTGCCGCAATGCTCTCGATTATCTCGAATCGAAGAATCTCAAGAACAGCCAGCTCGCGGAAGCCAAAAAGCTGGCCGGTCGAATCGAAATGCAGGAAAAGAATTTCGACCGGAGCCTGATGTATTACCAGGAAGCTCTGAAAATCTCGAAAGACCTCGGCCTGCAATACATTCAGGCGGAAACCATGTTCGAATTGGGGCAGCTCTATTTTCAGACCGAAGAGCACATGGAAGCCCTGCAGGCGCTGGAAGAAGCCTTTTCATTGTTCAACCAGTGCAAAGCCGCGGGCAGGATCGAAAAAACCCAGGGTCTGATCGATAATGTCGAAGACTTGTACCTCGAAGTTTTCGAATCGCTGGCGGCGAAGGTTGATTTGAAAGACCCTTACACCAAGGGTCATTCCGACCGCGTGGCCAACCTGGCCCTCTGCCTTGCCCAGAACCTCGGTATGTCCGACCATGAAGCCAAAACCATCGTGGCCGGAGCCCTTCTGCACGATATCGGGAAGTTGCGCGTTCCCGACGAAATCCTCAAAAAAGAGGGAAAGCTGACTCCGGAGGAATTCGATGAAATTAAGAAGCATCCCGATAACGGTATCCAGTTGCTATCCGGTATCAATCTCCCCTGGGATGTTATCCCGCTGATTCGCTATCATCATGAAAAATACAGCGGCAATGGATATCCCGCCGGATTGGCCGGCGATTTGATCCCTGCCGGCGCGCGTGTTATCTGCCTCGCGGATGTTTTCGACGCCCTCACTTCGGCCCGTCCCTACCGCCAGGCTTTCAGTTCCGAGAAGGCGATTGATATCATGACCCGGGAAATGGCCTCGTCGTTCGACCCGGAAATGCTCGTAAAATTCGTGGAAATGATCGAATCGGGCCGCGCCGATCATATCATAAACCGCCAGACCGAAGCCGACGAAATGTACAAAATCTGGGCCCAGTGCCGCATCAAGCAGGAAGAACTGGCGACAGCCTGATTTCCCGGTCCTCCAATCTCTTCAATCCCGACAATTTTCGACCCGATTAATCCATATAGCCTTTTGTATTCCTTCCCTGTCTGCGAATACTTCTATTGACTATAAAAAGCCATCAGATAAATTATAGCGACGACAATCCATTAAAGGCCGAATAGAGGTATACATGAAAATAGTAAAAAATATCGAAGAAGCAATCAATCCCCGAACCCTCAAACCGGGATCGGTGGTGTATGTCGGAGGGAACGCCGCAACTCCTCAGGAACTGCTGCTTCAGGTGGCGAAGGATGAGAATATAAAGCACATTGCGATGTACAGCGTCCTGATGCTGGGAGATAGAATCAAACCGCTCTTTTCGCCCGAAGTCTGCCAGCGGATAACGCATCGTGTCATCTTCAACAGCTACCTGACCCGTGAAGCGGTCAACCAGGGGAGAGCCAAGTACCATCCCATGCACCTTTCGGAAATCCCCCGCTACGCCCGCCAGACCGGCGGTCCGGATGTCGTCCTCGCTTCGGTCAGCGGTCCCGATGCCGGAGGCAATTACAGCCTCGGCACTACCGTCGAGGCCGTGCATACTGCCATCAAGGCCGCCAAGCGCAGAGGCGGGACGGTTATCGTGGAACGCAACAACCGTATGCCTTTCGTGCTGGGGACTACCATCCGAGAAGAAAAAATCGATTACCTGATCGATGTCGACTACTCTCTTCCCAAGAGCCCCGTGCACGAACCGGATGAAACCGCGCGGAAAATCGGAGAGATCATCGCCGCGATGTACATTGAGGACGGTTCCGGAGATACTCCCGGTTCCACCCTGCAGTACGGTATCGGCGAAGTCCCCGAGGCGGTCACGGCCGCCATCATCAAAAAAGGGGTAAAAGACCTCGCCATCCATACCGAGCTATTTTCGGATGCCATGATCGGTCTAATCGATAAAGGCATTGTCACCAACCGCTGGAAAGACCGCATCGATTTTTCGGTATCGTCCATCTTTCTTTCGGAAACCCAGGAGGGGTACGACTGGATGGCCTACAATAGTTCCGTGCAAAGCCGCCCCTGCGATTATACCAACAGCGTTTTCCGTATCGCCGAAATGCCGAAGATGGTCGCGATCAACAGCGCTATCGGAGTCGACCTGCACGGGAACATCTGGGCCGATTCCCTCGATGCCCGCAAAATCTTCAGCGGGGTCGGAGGACAGAGCGATTTTATCAGGGGGGCGCAGTACTCCCCCGGAGGAACCGCCATCATCGCCATGAAATCCCGCACTGATAAGGGGATTTCTAAAATTATCGATCGCTGCCCGGCCGGAATCACCACCACCTGTATCGCCGCCGACCAGGTGATTATCGTTACCGAGTACGGAGCGTTCGATCCCCGAAGGCTGTCGTTAGGGGAGAGGGCGGTCGGAATCGCGCACCTGGCTCATCCCGAAGAGCGGGATAAGCTGATGAAACTTATCTACGACGACCCCGCCTTCCACAAACCGAATCTTACTTTATTCAAGGGCATCCCCGGCTTCACGCCGTACGAAGCCGCGATAAAGAGGATGTAAAATACAAAAGGCAGGAGTATTGTACTCCTGCCTTTTCAGATTAATTGCTTCCCTATTCTTCTTCCCACCCTGCCATGCGGGCCATCAGGACCCAGAAGGCCTTGCCCTTAACATAGCAGTTGTAGCAATGCGAATGAGCGCAGCTCCCGCAGGTCGGGCAGTCGTGCGTCGCACACCAGGTCACGCACCATTCGCAGGCGTCGGAACCGTCGGCGTAATAAGTGCCGTCTGGATCGTAACTTTCGATATCCTCAAAATCGAACAAAATCTTGTCGTTCGCTTCGCAGTAGCTTCGGATCAATTCGTTCATGGCCCGAAGATTGCCCTCGTCGCCGGTGCCGTCAAGATGACCGGTCATATATATAAAGCGAACATCGGGATAGTCTTCTTCCAGTTCGGTCATCTTATCGAGATAGACATTGATGCCGGCGGTATTATTGCCCGATACTCCTCCGCACCACGACATCATGGCAACGTTGTGCACCCCCAGATCGAGGCGATAACGCAGGTGCGACACCCAGGAAGTATCTCCCAGCGTCCCGAGGTCATCCGAACGTTCGAAAAAGGCCGGCATGGCATATTCGGAATTTTCATATTCGACCATATCGAGGCCGGTAATTATCTGGCTGCCATGCGAGGTGTGCCCGTAATAGAAATCGAAGTTCTCCGATATTTGCTCAATGATGCTGTCAGGAATATCGTCAAAGACTTCCACCGAACTATGGTCGGCGATCAGGGCCGCGGTTGGAGTGTCGAGAATTGTCCCCGAAGTATCACCGGTCGTATCATCTCCGTCTCCATCCCCGCCGGTTGTCCCGGTGGTCCCGCTGCCGCTGCAATAGACAAAGATAGTCAGAATAGCAGTAATTAAAATCAGTAAGCCCTTGAAGCGATTAATCTTAGTCATAGTCATACCTCGCCATTATAGAGTTATCATACTATTTATCGGATTATAACAAGTCAATCTTAAGATTTTTGGCGTTTTAACGAAATTCTCTTTTTTCGGTTAAGCCGTTTGCCTGCAATAACTAAGACAATACTGCGGGTGGAACACACGCCCCCTTGACTTTGTTAAATAGATATAGAGTAGGCAAAATGGCATCCGAATGTTGAGCAGTCATGAATTCGAATTTACTGAGAATATTGGTCCCTGCCGCCATGGCCTTCACTGGAATATTCGCGGCCGGGTGCAGCAGGATAAGGCAAACGAACGGAAATGTAAGTAATACCAGGGAGCATACCATGACCGAAGATAAATACCCGGTGCGGAAAACCGAAAAGGAATGGCGCGCGGAGCTGACCCCCGAGCAATATCGTATTGTCCGTGAAAAGGGGACCGAAATGGCCTTCAGCGGCAAGTACAACGATTTAAAGGAACATGGCATATTCCTGTGCGTGGCCTGCGGGCAGGAACTGTTTGCGTCCGACACCAAGTACAATTCCGGTTCCGGGTGGCCGAGTTTTTATCAGCCGATCGAGGCCGGCAATATCGAAGAAGATAGCGACGTGACGTTTGGAATGAGGCGGACCGAAGTGCTCTGCAGCCGTTGCGGAGCGCACCTGGGGCACGTTTTCGAGGATGGCCCGGAGCCGACCGGATTGCGCTATTGCATCAATTCGGCGGCCCTGAATTTCAAGGAAGAAGAAGTTGGTGTTAAGGATAAGGGCCAGTAACGGCGCTCCTTGTAATAGGGGTTTAATACCGGTACTTATGGGAAAGAGAGGGGTTGATAATTCAACCCCTCTTATTACTTTATAAATTTTTCGGAATTACTTCTTGAAATCGAATTTAATGGCGTCGAATTCGCAAGCCGGAAGGCATTCCCCGCACGACGTACAATCCGGTAAAGCCTTGTAATCTTCGTAAACCAGTTTCGATATAGTCGGGCAGGGAGAAATGATAATGCATTCGTCGCACTTGGTGCATTTTTCCTGGTCGATTCTGATTCGTGCCGGAGCGATCCATTCAAAAAGCCACGTCAGCGCTCCCACCGGGCAAATCGCATAACAGAACGGACGATACAAAACCAGGCTGGCGATGATCAGTATCGGAAACATTATCAGGAAAATCGTATCGATTTCCCAGTGCAGCAGCTCGAAAAAATTCACCGGGTCGTAAACACTGTATGCGCTGTAGGCATTCCACAACCGGTCCGCCGCGACATCCACCTGCTTGGCTTCCGCCAGCGACAGAATCTGGCTCCGCACGAAAAAAAACGTCAGGATAAACATTCCCAGCATCATCATCCGGACCGAATTGAACGCCGTGAAATTGAATTGCTTTATTTTGAACTTATGAGGAATCTTGTTAAATAAATCCTGTATCGCTCCCAGCGGACAAACCCAGCCGCAAAATAATTTCCTCCCGAACAGACTCGTGACCATCATCACCAGGAAAAGGGCCAGGAACGCCGGAAGGAAACTCCCTACCGTAAATTTGAACATGAACAGCTTGACCGTGGAACACATGGGGCTGGGGTGAAGCGGGAAAAAGTAATCAGTCCCGTACATCACGAACGCTGCCAGCAGCATTAGCATTCTGATCCAGAGATTGACTTTTTTCAAAAACAGAAGCACCAGCCCCAGGGCAATCAGGATTACCATTCCGAGAAATTTACCCGTAAACAGAAAATCTCCCAGGGTCGGAGGCCCCTGCACTTTGGCCGGAGGTGTGGATTCCGGGTTGCCCGGTGTTTCGTGTTCGTGGGTTTCGCCGGAAGTTGCGTTTTCCTGAGAATAAACGGCGGGAGCGATAATCGCCAATGAGAGCCCCGCCAGAACCAGTATCAACAAAGTTGTCTTCATATAACAGGACAAATATAACCGGAAATTATTTTCTGTCAAACAGTATCAGCCAAAAATACAATTCCCGGTTGCAAATAATGTTAAAATAGTCTAACTTTTTCCAAGCGGGAAATCACGGCTTCTTATGAAAATAGTAAGGTCCATCATAGCGGCAATTCTTTTCGCAATCGGCCTCGTTGCCCTCTTTTCGTTCGACAGCCTGGCCGGACGATTAATCGCTCTTAGCCCCGATTCACAGATTTCCCCCTTTATGCTGCTCCGCCTGAAAATCGTCCTGATTTCCTTTCTTCCGGCGGGATTAGTATTGCTGTTTTCAACTGCTCTGCTCCGCCCGCTTAAGGCGGCGGATAGATGGCTCTCGTCGCTGACTCCCGGTTCGTTTATCATCAAAGCGCTTATCGCGGCGTTCTTCCTTCGAACCCTCGCGGTCCTGTTTTACCCGTTCAACCTCTGGATCGACTATTCCGCCTACGATGAACTCGCGCGAAATATTATCCAATTCGGGTGTTACTGCATCGACGGTATCCCCACCGCCTACCGCCCTCCGGGTTACCCCGTTTTTGTGGCCGGCATATATAAAATATTCGGAACCAACCCCCATCTGGCCGCAGCCTTCAATATTATTCCGTCATTAATTATCATGCTTTTTTCCTATTTCATTGCACGAAGGCTGTTCGGAGAACGCCCCGCCCGCTGGACCGCGATAATACTCACCCTGTTCCCGAGCCAGATTCTGTTCTGCAACCTGCTGGCTTCCGAAATTCTGTTTACAGCTCTCATGATAGTTGCGCTTTATCTAATTATAAAAGAGGATAGTCTGACCTGCTGGATTGTCGTAGGAATCTTCCTCGGCCTTTCAGTCCTGGTCCGCCCCGTGTCGATTTTGCTTATTGTCATTCCTTTAATTCATTTCGCTATCACCAAAACACTAAACCCGCGCCGCCTGCTCTTATTCGTCGCGGCGGTCCTGGCGCTTTTATTGGCCATATTCCCCTGGATGTATCGTAATTACAGCCAGAAAGGGACCTTCACCATCTCGACCATCAGCGGCATCAATCTTCTCGCCGGCAACAGCCCCGGAGCCGCTTTCGGCTGGAATCCGGCGTCTGTCGAAGGCCTCCCTATCGGAAATCCGGCCAAAGAGGCGTACGTCGACAGCCTGGCGCGATCGCGCGCTTTCGAATACATCAAACACGACCCCGCCGGGTTTATCAAACGGGGAATAATGAAAACTGCGTACCTGTTCGCGGTCGACCTGGAAGGGGTCGATTACCAGTTAAAAGAATCGTCCGAAAAGAATAGCGCCAATGGCTTTTTTATCTTCGGCGTCCTCGTTCAATCGTACTATTTATTGATATCACTATTTTCAATCGCAGGATTATTGGTGATGATTAAACGCGGAAAATGGAAAGAGACTGGTGTCCTCTGGCTGATTATCCTCTATTGGATAGCGGTGCACTTTGTGTTCTATGCCGAAGGCCGGTACCATTTCCCCATCATTCCAATTTTAGCCATGTACGCCGCATACCATTTAACAAAGAATATCGAAGTGCATGAATAAGCCTGATCTCATACGGAAATTGTCCGGACTAGTACTGATCCTGGTCGGCCTGACCGCCGTCGCCCGGTTCGATTTTATTAAAGTACGACTGCTCTTCCTCAGCCAGGACGGACAAATCGTCCCGCAAACGCTCCTGCAATTGCGCATTTTCCTGTTGTCGCTCGGAATACTGGGAATAGTACTATTGCTTAAACACAATATTATTGCACTATTTAATAATCTGATTATTATCATCGACAGCTTCGAACCACGAAAATTCCTTATTGTATTACTCTCGAGCGCTTTCCTATTACGAGCCTTGTCACTGCTCATGCCGTTCCATCTCTGGGGAGACTGGCAGACCTACAACGAACTTGCCTGGACCTGGTCCCAAACCGGATCTTACAGCGTCAACGGCATTCCCTATGCCTACCGTCCTCCCGGCTACCCCTTCTTTCTCATGCTCATCTATGAAATATTCGGTCAATCTCCCAGATTGGGCGCCGCCTTCAATGTTCTTTTTGGCACAGCCACTGTATATCTGATCTATAAATTCGCTTCGAAATTCATGAATGAAAAGATCGCCGGATACGCCGCAATCATCCTGGCATTTTTCCCCAGCCAGATTCTATTCGTCAACAAGCTCGCCTCCGAAACACTCTTTACAATGCTGCTCTTTCTTGCCCTGTACGTTATGGTTCTTGGGCTTGACAAAAAACGTGCCGTTATGCTTTTATTATGCGGAATCGTTCTTGGATTGGCGGCCCTGACCAAAGGCATTGCCCTGGCCTTTGTATTTGTACCCCTGATATATATCCTGCTGTATCTAAAGTGGAGCCCTGCAGCAATCCGCAATGCCCTTTTCATGGTCCTTGGTTTTCTACTCGTCGTCGTCCCCTGGATGACCCGCAACTATGTTCAAAAAGGTTCCTTCTCCATCGCAACCCAAACCGGCATCAACCTCCTCATCGGCAACGCTCCCGGTTCCGGTATGGGCTGGAATCAGACCGTTACCGAAGAATTCGATATCGACGACCCAGCCCGGCAGGTCGAAATCGACCGTCAGGCCCGAAATATGGCCTGGGAATATATCAAGGACAACCCCGCCGGATTTGTCAAACGGGGAATATTAAAGCTGGGATATTATTATGCCGTCGATATGGAAGGAGTCTGGAACGAATTGATCGATGCCGCCGACAAAGGTCGTTTCGACCTCTTCGCTATTATTGCTCTTCTTGCCGAATCGTACTATCTGGCAGTATTACTGCTTTTCTTTATGGGAGCGATTGCTTATGCCGTGAACAGGGGAGAGCCGCTGTCAGCGAAGGTTCTTCTATTCGGAACCATATTGTATTGGTCGGCGGTTTATTTTGTCTTTTTTGGAGACGGAAGATTCCACCACCCGATTGTCCCGATCATGTGCATCCTTGGTGCTTATTACCTTATTCGTACAATAAAAAGCGGCGTCAGGAATCTTTCCTGACACCGCTTTAATTATACGCGGCAGATGTGGACATCTGCCGCGCACAGATTCAGAGTGTCGCTTAACTGACTTCCTCTTCAAGCTGATAACGCCGGTAAATTCTGGCATAGGAATTTCCGGAAGCCATCAATTCCGCATGAGTTCCCTGCTCGATGACTTTTCCGTCATCCAGCACGTAAATCCTGTTCACCCGTTCCAGCGTATCCGGACGATGCGTAATCAGGATGGCGGTTAATTCCGGAAGAACCTCGTGCAGCCGATCCCAAAGAGCCGTTTCGGTTTTGGAATCGAGCGCCGAAGTGCAGTCGTCCAGAATCAATATCTGCGGCTTCCCGACCAGAGCCCGTGCCAGCGCCAGGCGCTGTTTCTGCCCGCCTGAAATGGCGACCCCGCGGGTTCCGATCGGAGTATCCAGTCCTTTGGGAAATTCCGAAATTTCTCCCTGGAACTGCGCCACATCGATGGCCCAGTCGATCGTCTCCTGCGCAATGTCTTCGCGTCCGAACACGATATTGTTACGTATCGTATCCGAAAAGAGGACCGGCTCCTGAGGAACATATCCGATCGAACGCCGCAAATCTTCGAGTTTGTATTCCCGAAGCTCGTGTCCGTCGAGGAATATCGATCCGCCGCTCGGATCCACCAGCCTCGGAAGCAGGTTCGTCATCCAGGTTTTTCCCGATCCGACCTTGCCGACCAGCGCGATGGTTTCGCCCGGCTTGATTTCGAATGAAATTTCATCGATAATCCGGCGCGGGGATTCGGCAAACGCGAATTTAACCTGGTTGAACTTCAACGCTCCCTTCACGCCGCTGTCGGTCCCGATAACTCCGCCGTCATGCACCATCGCCGGGACATCTTCCAACTCCCTGAGGCGGTTGATAGACACCGCCGACCGCTTGGCATGGACCAGAAACGAACCGATATCGAACATCGGGAATACCATGTAGACGACATAGTAGATGAACGCTACCAGTTCCCCGAGCGTTAACTGCGCGTGGATAACCTTGTACCCGCCGAGCAGAAGGACTATCACGACTCCGACCTGCCAGAGGTAATAATAGCACGATTCCACGATTACCTGGGCTTTGATAACCGAAATTTCCGCCGCCCGGCGATCCTGAGCCGCATGTTCGAATTTCTGCTTCTGGGCCCCCTCTTTCACGTACGCCTTGACCACCCGGATTCCCGAGAAGCAGGCCTCCATGAGATCGTTGAAATTCGAAATCCGGCTCTGCAGGTGGTCGTACCGCTTGTGCAGGACCGTCGAACTCTTGATAAAAATCAATATCAAAATCGGAAGCGGCCCTGCCGTCCAGAGTGTCAATCCGGGATTGATACTCAGCATCATGAACAGCGCCAGGGTCACCATCATGACCGCTTCGTAAAACCGGAATATACCCGAACATGCAAACCAGGACAGCTTTTCGGCCACGTCGTCGGTCATACGGGTCACCAGGTCGCCGGTCCGGAACTTATTGAAAAAGTCCGGGCCCTTGGTCGTGACTTGTTCAAACGATTTCTGACGAAACGCCCATTCCAGGCGATGGTTCATCCAGGCCCGGTGCGACTGTACAAAGGCGTAAAGAGTATTCGACACCAACCCGAAAAACACCAGGGTTAAAGTAAACGTCGCCACCGTGCTCAGACCCATTCCCTGGCCGAAATCGGCGATCGCCTTCGCGGCCCACATGTCGGGAACATTTCCGCTCTTGACATAATCGACCGCGAATTCGATCATGCGCGGTATCGAAACCTGGAACATGGTCTGGACCGGAGTCAGGAATATCAGCACCGCCAGGACATATTTATAGTTTCGATAGTACTGCCAAAGCCATTTTATTTTAGCCCACATTTGCCGCAACTCCGTTTTTATTCTTAAACTGCAGGTGGAACAACTTCGAATAGTACCCATTCTGCAGTATCAAGTCGGTATGATTGCCCCGTTCGATAACCTCGCCCCGCCGTATCACGAGGATCTGGTCGACGTCCAATATTGTCGACAGGCGGTGCGCGATTATGATCGAGGTTCTTCCTTCCATCAGTTTCTTCAGCGATGACTGAATCGTCCGCTCCGTTTCCGGATCGACCGAACTGGTCGCTTCGTCCAGAAGCAGTACTTCCGGATCGACCACCAGCGCCCGCGCAAAGGACAGCAGCTGCCGTTCTCCCCGGCTGAAATTCGATCCCTTCTCCGACACCTCGGTCTTGTAAGCCGCCGGTAGACGCCCGATAAACCGATCCGCCTCCACCGTCAGTGCCGCACTTTTGATCCGTTCCTCGGAAATCTCGGTCGATTCCAAAGCGATATTCGATGCCACGTTGCCGGGGAAGAGGAATATGTCCTGCAACACCAGCGCGAACAGCTTCCTCAGTTCCGCTTTCGGAATCTCGCGGATATCGACCCCGTCGATTAAAATACGTCCTTTTTGCGGGTCGTACATCCGGAGCAACAGCGTTATTACCGTGGTCTTGCCGCCGCCGGTAACCCCGACCAGAGCCGTTCGGCTCCCTTTCGGTATCTCGAACGAAACGTCCTTCAGGACCCAGCTTTCGTCATTACCGTACGAGAACCAGACGTTCTCGAACTTAATCGATTTTGAGAACGCGCCAAACTCGGCCGGCTGTTCCGGATCTGGAATAACCGATTTCTCTTCCAGCAGATTGAATATCCGCTTCGCTCCGGCCACCGCCTTCTGGATGTTCGAAAGCTGCTCGCTGGTCCTCCAGATAGGGTCGAACGAACGCCAGATCAGCACGATGAATAAACTGATCGTTCCGACCGTGATTTTCCCGGTGCCGATCCAGTACATCCCGAAAAACAGCACCAGCGCAATCATCACATACTGGAAAAAGAACACCGTGTTGAAAAACAGTACCACAGCCACGTTCACGTACCGGTCGTCTATGAATTTAAGCCGGTTCATATGATTGAACCGTTTCTTCGCGTATTCGCCGCGATGAAATATCTGGATAATCGACATCCCGTGCAAAAATTCGGTCAAAGTCGCGGTGACTTCGGCCATTTTCCTCCGCACTTCATAAAAGCGGGGAGTGGTTTTTCTTTCAAAAATCAACACCAGGATCAATATGATCGGAAGATTCAATATCAGTATCGAGGCAAGTCTCCAGCTGTGGTAAAACATGATAGTGAAAATCCCGGTTATCAGGAGAACATCGCCGATCAACAGCACCACCGTGTTGGTGAACATCAACCGCAAAGCCTCGGTATCCGATTCCACCCGGGACAACAGCCGCCCCACCGGGTTCTTATCGAAAAAGGAAACGTCCAGCGATAGGATATGATGGAAAATCTTGGTTTTTATTTCCACCATGATATTCTGACCGATAATCTCCAGTTTCACCCGCTGTATATATTGCACCACCACCGTAACTGCCTGGATACCGGCAATCGTGAGGACCGTTGCGAGCAATCCCTGGAAATCGCTGTTCTTGATATCGATATCGAGCGCGTCCTTCAGCAATACCGGCCACCAAAGGGAAAGACCGGTGGAAATTGTCAGAAGCGCCAGGCAGAATGCCAGCCCTTTTTTATGAATATACAAAAACGGCAGGAGTCTCCCGAAGGCGTCTCGCCATCCGATTACTTTCTCACTCGCCGTTGTTTCGTTTTCGTACAGGTCGCCGGTCATTTTCAAACTCCGTCATTTATGTTCATTACGTCGCTACTGACGGTTTGGCACAAAGACAAAAAACCCGCCGAACCGATGGTGCGGCGGGTCTTTTGGAAAATTTGATACTTTTTTCACAAAGTACGTAAATTCCTCCCGCCGCGGAGAACCTGAATAAGTCCCACACCGATATTTCTCAGTTTAGGCATGCTGTTGGACATCAAACTCTCCTTTAAAGCGGTTATGGAATATACAATATCTTACGGTTACGCTGAATTAAACAGCTTGTTTCATAATTTTAAACAAAAATTCGAGGGTGTCAATCTTTTTTTTGAGAAGATGAAAAATAATCCTACCAGCCCAACAGCTGCTCCAGATTATTATTGAGCTTTTCAACCCGGTCCTCGATATCTGTTTTCCGCGCCCGGTCTTTCTCGATAACGTCTTTCGGAGCGTTTTTCAGGTAATCCTGATTAGCCAGTTTCTTGGAAACTTTCTCCAACTGGTCCTTCAGGCCGGTCAATTCCTTTTCCAGGCGCCCCTTTTCCTGTTCGACATTAATCAGCCCTTCAAGCGGAATAAAAATCTCCGCTCCCGAAATAACCGCCGATGCCGACAGCCCCGGCTTCTTGATCTTATCTCCGATATGAAGAGCATTTATCTTGGCCAGGCTCCGGAAATAATCCTGATACTCCTCGAGCAGCTTCCCCATTTCTCTGTCGGTGATGCGGACAAACAAATCGGATCGCTTTCCCGGAGGAACATTCATCTCCGCCCGGACCGACCGCACCGCGTTGACCACCGACTGAATCGAATTGAACGACTCCTCGAGCTTCGCATCCTTCTTCAATGCCCCCGCCTTCGGCCAGGGACCGAAGGTCAGCGTTTCTCTCTGATGCACCAGGCACTCATTCAGCTTCCGCCCGATCTCCTCGGTCACGAACGGAATAAAGGGATGCAGCAGCCGAATGATATTATCAAGGACGTATATGGCAACTTTCAGCGAACCTTCGCGAATCGGGTCCTCCGGTTTATCAGGCTTGATAAGTTCGATATACCATGAACAAAAATCGTTCCAGGTAAAGCTGTACAGCGACTTCGACGCCGCATTCAGCCGAAATTCACTGATATAGCGATTGACCTCTTCAATAGTTCTTTCGAGCCTCGACAGAATCCAGCTGTCGACCAGAATCAAATCCTCTTTCGGCGGCTGGGAGGCATCGAATTTCTGCCCTTCCGGCATCCGCATCATGACAAACCTCGTCGCCTGATACAGCTTATTGACGAAATTCCGCCCCCCTTCGAACGTATTCCGCGCGATCCAGGGGTCCTGCCCGTCCGGAGTCGCCAGGACAAGCGATATGCGCAACGCATCCGCGCCGTGCTTTTCGATAATCTCGATCGGATCGATCCCGTTCCCCAGCGATTTCGACATCTTCACGCCGTTGGCGTCGCGCACCGTCCCGTGTATGTACACATCGTTGAACGGAAGCTTACCCCTAAACTCGTATCCGGCCATTACCATCCGCGCCACCCAGAGGAATATGATTTCGCTCGCGGTAACCAGGACCTTGGTCGGATAGAATTTCTTCAGCATCGCCGTTTCCTGAGGCCACCCGAAAGTCGAAAACGGCCAGAGCCACGACGAAAACCACGTATCCAGAACGTCTTCGTCCTGGTACAGCTTGGTACCCTCGCACTTCGGGCATTTTTCCGGCATCTCCCGGGCCACAATCTGCTCGTTGCAGTCTTCGCAATAGTACACCGGTATACGATGCCCCCACCACAACTGCCGCGAAATGCACCAGTCCCGGATATTTTCCATCCAGTGCAGGTAAGTCTTCGACCAGTAATCGGGATGAAACCGCAATTCCCCGTTTTTGACCGCCTCCACCGCCGGAGCCGCCAATTGGTCCATCTTCACGAACCACTGTTCCGACAAATACGGCTCGACCGTATTATGACAGCGGTAACAGGTTCCCACTGACAGGTCGTACTTCTCGGTCTTCTCCAGGTGCCCTTTCTTTTCCAGCTCTTTAACGAGCTCTTTGCGGGCCTCGTACCGATCCATCCCCTTGAACTTCCCGGCGTTGGCGTTCAGGGTTCCATCATTATTGAGTATATTTATCTGCTCCAGATCATGCCGCTGGCCGATTTCGAAATCGTTCGGATCGTGCGCCGGAGTAACCTTCACCACCCCGGTCCCGAATTCCAAATCGACAAAGGCGTCCGCCACGATCGGAATTTCCCGCTCCAGAATCGGCAGGATCACCGTCTTGCCGACAAATTTCTTGTACCGCTGATCCTTTGGATTGACCGCCAGCCCTGTGTCGCCAAGCATCGTCTCCGGACGAGTCGTCGCGACCATCAGGTACGTGTCGCTCCCCTTCATCTTGTATTTGATATACCAGAGATGCCCGTCCCGGTCTTCGTGTTCGACTTCATCGTCGGAAAGGGAAGTCTGGCACGAGGGACACCAGTTGACAATCCGGTTCCCCCGGTAAATCCACCCCTTTTCGTACAACCGGATAAACACCTCTTTCACGGCGTTGGAAAGCTCTTCGTCGATCGTAAACCGCGTCCGCTCCCAGTCGCAGGAACACCCGATCCGCTTCAACTGCCCCAGGATGTATTCCTTGTTCCGATAGGCCCAGGCCTTGGTTCGTTCGTGGAACTTCTCTCGTCCCAGCTCGCGCCGAGTGGTCCCTTCCTTGACCAGCTGCTTTTCCACCACCACCTGGGTGGCGATTCCGGCATGGTCCGCGCCCGGCATCCATTCCGCGTCGAATCCGTCCATCCGGTTCTTGCGTATGAGGATATCCTGAATAGTATTATTCAGCGCATGCCCCAGATGCAGAATATCAGTCACGTTAGGCGGAGGAATGACTATGGAATACGAGGGCAATGTCCCGTTTTCGTTCCCGTGGAAAAACCCCTTCTCCAGCCATTCTTTATATAGCGCGTCTTCGACTTCTTTCGGATCGTATGCTTTCGACTTCTTTTCTTCAGTCATTTCCTTTTACCGCCTTATATTTCAGACAGAAACGAAAAAATAGGGGCTTGGGTTTCCTTTGTCAAGCAGCGTAAAGTTTAAAAAAGGTTTATTTTCCCGCCCCGATTGGGTATTTTGGGATATTATCGACAGAAACCGACGAAATACAAGGATTTTTTAATGACCGACAATCAGACCCCGTTCAATAAGTTATGCCAGATCATGGCCACCCTGCG
>Ga0105093_10000064_pt1 | contig 38976 bp, 37 predicted proteins | sample PPLLak3March2015_2_FD_79111 | JGI IMG/M metagenome (GOLD analysis project Ga0105093, IMG submission 79111) | Freshwater sediment microbial communities from Prairie Pothole Lake near Jamestown, North Dakota, USA - PPLs Lake P8 Core (3) Depth... | ecosystem: Environmental > Aquatic > Freshwater >... | reverse complement strand
TTGAATTTAGCGAAATATCGGATGGTTCGGGCAGGCCTCTATATGTTGTGCCTCATCCCGGGATTCACACCTATAAGCAGCTTCTCGAACAGCGAGATTCGCCTTTTTCCGGAAACATGGTAAACTTTGAGGCTATGAGTGCCCAAGCCATGAAACGCTTCTGGATCATCGGCCTGACGGCGACGGCAACCTTCATGGCGCTGTTTCTGATTCGGGTGGATGTGTTCCAACGACTTCTCTCCGCGTCGAAATCGTTGCCCGATCATACGGCGCCCAGCGTCCCCGCACGGGACTCCTGGATGAGCATTTTCCAGAACCAGCGCCGGGTCGGCTTTGCACACCGGCGTTTGTTCCCGACGGCGACCGGCTATGAAATGGAAGAAACGGTGGTGATGCGAATCAACACCATGGGCATGGTCCAGGAAATCGGTCTGCGCACGCGGGCGGACTTGCTTCCCGATTTATCGTTGCACCGGTTTGAGTTTGACATCCGCTCGGGAGCCTTCCAGTTTTCCGCTCAGGGAGCAACGGCCGGCGACGTGCTCCGCCTCCTGACCGAAACCGCGGGGCACCGACGCAGCATCGATGTGCCCCTCAAGAAAAACGTCTATCTGACCGCAACCCTGCTCGACCGGCTGAAGGGCGAACGCCTCACACCCGGCGATCGCTATACGTTTGAGGTTTTTGATCCGGCATCAATGGCGCAAACGACCGTAACGGCCGAAGTCATCGGCCCGGAGCCCATTCAGGTCGCCGGCGAAAGCGTGCCGGCCACCCGCATCAGCATGAGTCTGCGCGGAATGGCGCAGACGGCATGGATCAGCGCGAGCGGCGAATTGCTGCGGGAGCGGGGGCTGCTGGGAATGCGGCTCGAAAAAACAACCCGCGCAGAAGCCATGAGCGATTTAGGCATGGTGGCAACCGATGATCTCGCCGAGGCGGCGGCGGTTGCCCCCAGCCGCCCCATCCTCGATCCACAAGGGCTCGACGTCCTGCGGGTGAGGATCGGCGGAATCCGAACCGATCGATTCCAGCTGAAAGGGGGGCGGCAGAGCGTTGCCGACGGAATCCTGACCGTTCAACGCGAGGATCTATCCGGTCTTCCGCCGATGCCCGCCCCGGAGGAGCTGCCGCCGCTGGAGCAGGTGTTCCTGAAGCCGGAGCCGCTCATCCAGTCCGACCACGAGCGCATTCGATCCCTCGTCCGTTCGATTTTCGGGGAAGTGCCGCCGCCGGAGCCCTTGGCCAAATCCAGGCTTCTGATGGACTGGATCCGGCGCAACATTGAGCCGCGTCCCGTGCTGTCCCTGCCGGATGCGCTTTCGACGCTGGAAAACCGGATGGGGGACTGCAACGAGCACGCCATGCTGTTCGCCGCCTTGGCGAGGGCCGCCGGCATTCCGGCTCGGGTCGAGGCCGGCCTGGTGTACATGCAAGGCAAGTTCTACTACCACGCCTGGAATCTGCTCTTTCTCGGCCGATGGGTTACGGCCGACGCCCTTTTCGGCCAGCTGCCGGCCGACGCCACCCACTTGCGCCTGGCCACCGGTTCCACGCAGCAGCAGGTGGACCTTGCCGGCGTCATCGGCAATATCACGATCGAAATCCTGGACGGAACATGATCGAGCTGAAGGATCTGACGAAAGCCTACGGAAATTACTCGGCCGTTCAGCGCTTGAACCTGACCATCGGCAAGGGGGAAATCTTCGGCTTCATCGGACCGAACGGCGCCGGCAAGACGACCACCATCAAAATGATGGGAGGGGTCATGGCCCCGACCGAAGGCTCCGTCACCATCGCTGGAATCGATATGCAGGCGCAGCCGCAGGAGGCCAAGCGTCGCATCGGCTTCATCCCGGACCGGCCGTTTCTGTACGAGAAGCTCACCGGCCTGGAGTTCCTGCGCTTCACCGCCGACATCTACGGCGTGTCCGAACGGCGGTTTCCGGACAAAGCCGCTGCCACCCTGGCCATGTTCTCCCTGACGGACTGGTCGAACGAGCTGATCGAGTCGTATTCGCACGGCATGAAGCAGCGCCTGATCATGGCTGCGGCGCTCCTGCACGAGCCGCAGGTGTTGATTGTCGACGAACCCATGGTAGGGCTCGATCCGCTGGCCATTATCATGGTGAAGAATTTATTCAGACAGCTGGCCTCCCAGGGGGTCGCCATCTTCATGTCGACCCACACGCTCAAGGTCGCCGAAGACATTTGCGACCGCATTGGCATTCTGAACCGGGGCCGACTGATCGCCAGCGGAACCACGGACGACCTGCGGCGGGAGGCCAATGTCAGCAACGCCGACCTGGAAATGGTTTTTCTGAATCTGACCGGTCATTCGGCGTGACTGGGGCCATCCAACGCCTTTCATACACCGGCGAGCTGGGCATCGGTTAAGAATCGGCCGAATTTATGGGGTAGCGCGCATCGATGGCACACCGCCTGATTCATGAGGTGAGGCTTCTTCTGAGACCGCGGACCCTGCCGCTGCTTCGGCGCCGGCGGTCCCGGAGCGCTCGCGGCGGCAGCGGCCGGCTGATCGTGCTGGGCGTAGTCGGCATGCTGTTCTGGGGGGGCCTTTTCGGGATTTCCTGGCGGGTCCTGCGCTATTTTAAAGGCATCGAGGACATCGGCGATTTACTGGCCTACAAGCTGCTGTCGATGATCCTGGTCGTGTCCTTCGCCCTGCTGCTGTTCAGCGGAATATTGACCTCGCTGGCTCGGCTGTTTCTTTCCCGCGACCTTCTCCTGGTTCATTCCCTGCCGGTCGCGGACCACCGGATTTTCATCGCACGCTGGATCGACGCCACTGCCGACAGCTCCTGGATGGTGATCGTCTTCACCCTGCCGGTGTTCCTGGCCTACGGCCTGGTTTTCGGGGCCGGAACGGCCTACTACGCCGGAACGCTGCTGGCCCTGCTTCTGCTGGCCGTCATCGCCTCGGCGCTGAGTGCCGTCGTCGTGATGATCGGCGTCATGATCGTGCCCGCCACCCGCATGCGCAGCGTCGTCTTCCTGATGGGGGTCCTGCTGTTCGTGGTGCTGTATCTGGCCATTCGACTGATGCGGCCGGAGCAGCTGGTCGACCCGGAGGTGTTCGATTCGGTCCTGGTCTACATCTCTTCCTTGCAGGCCCCGGCCGCACCCTTTCTGCCCAGCACATGGGCCAGCGACAGCATCCAGGCCGCGCTGGCGGGCCGGATGGCGGCCAGCTTCTTCCACCTGTCCCTGAGCGCCAGCTTCGCGATGCTCGTCTTCTGCCTGGCCGTCATCACCGCCGAGGCCATTTACTTCAAGGGATTCTCCAGGGCCCAGACCGCGGCCGCGACCGCCGTCCGCCGCCACGGCTGCATCGAGCGGATCTTCCGTTTCCTTCCAGGACCGGTGCGCGCCTTCACCGTGAAGGAGATCAAGACGTTCTTGCGAGACCAGACCCAATGGACTCAGCTTTTCCTCATCGCCGCCCTGCTGGTGATCTACATCTACAACTTCGACGTCCTCCCCCTCGAGAAATCACCCATCCGGACCGTCTACCTGCAGAACGTGTTCGCGTTCCTGAACATGGGCCTCGCGCTGTTTGTGCTGACGGCCGTAGCCGCCCGATTCGCCTTCCCGGCAGTGAGTCTGGAGAAGGAGGCTTTCTGGCTGGTGAAGAGCTCACCGTTGTCGATCCGGAATTTTCTGTTGATCAAGTTTTTCATCTACTACCTTCCGCTGTTGGTCTTGACCGAAACACTGATTGTCGGCACCAACCTGCTGCTCAAGGTGACGCCGTTCATGATGGCCCTCTCCACCGTTACGGTTTTCTTTTTGGTGCCGGGGATCGTCGCCATGGGCATCGGCCTCGGCGCCGCTTACCCGGACTTCAAGGCCGAGAATCCGGCTCAAACCGCCAGCAGTTTCGGAGGCCTCGTTTTCATGATCACCTGCGCCGTTTATATCACGGTGGTGATCCTGCTGCAGGCCGGGCCGGTGTACCGGCTGTTCATGGCCGACCTGCACGGAAAACCGCTGCCCGCCATCGTCTGGTTCTGGGTGGTGGCCGCCTTCGGTGTGGCTTTCACCTTGAGCATCCTGGCCGTCGTCCTGCCTTTGCGCTTCGGCGAAAAACGGCTCAGCCGGATGCCTCTTTAATCCGCCACGACGCTTCGCCGGCCGGTCAAAATCTAACTTTTAAGGCGCTAAAATCACTTGCTAACTATATAACGATCGGATATTTAGAGAAAACGATCCCACCTCCACCTTCGGGTGATTTCGGCCGGAAGCATTTTCGCTTGCGATTCGTTCCGGCTCGGCGAGGGTGGCTGGAGATCCTCGAAACGCCATGAAAGCCGGTTCAGCCCATATTTGCGGAATTCCCCTCCTGGTCCTTTTTCTGGCCGCGTCGCCGACGGCCGCCGCCAGCCATCCGAGCCTGAGCAACATTACGGTTTCCAATACCAGCAACGAATTACTTCTGCACCTGAACCTGGAAGGCTCCTTTTCGAACGACATTCGCCAAAATGTCCTGTCCGGAAAAACGACCTCCTTCGCATTCCGCATCAAGCTCAACCAAGTACAGGATTTCTGGCTGGACCAAACGATCGCCGACCTCACCGTCATCCATACCCTTAAGTTCGACACCGTAAAAAAGGAGTTCACGATCAGGCGGTCGTGGACCGGCTATGAAGCGGAGACGACCCCGTCTTTCGAGGAGGCGCAGCGGTGGATGAACCATATCGAGGGCCTCAAGATCGTTGCGCTCAACCGAATGGAGAAAGACGCTCGCTACGAGCTGCGGACCAAGGCCGAGGTCAGCAAAAAGATCCTGCCGTTCAATCTTCACCACGTGCTGTTCTTCGTGTCGTTTTGGGATGAACAGACCGACTGGTACATCATCGACTTCGTCTATTGAAGCGCACGCTCTTGCCCGAGTCAGGAGACACGTTTTCTCCGGCGCTTATCGACGCGTCGGATGCGGGTGTCCGGCGCGGCGGGTGCCGCTCGCGGCGCCCCTGGGCGATGCGACCCAATTAGACCTGGTTGGATTGGCCGGAGTGATCATCGAATGTCATTGAGGGTCATTGCCGGAGCGCTCAAGGGCCGCCGGCTGCGAACGATTGCGGGTCTGCGCACACGGCCCACCGCCGAGCGCACGCGCGAGGCCATATTCAACATTCTCGGGCCGGCGGTGCGTCATGCCCATGTACTCGACCTGTTCGCCGGCACCGGCGCTTACGGCATTGAAGCCCTCAGCCGCGGTGCAGCCTCCGCGCTGTTCATCGAATTTGACCGCGAGGCCTGTGCCGTGCTGAACGGCAACATCCAGGCCTGCGGGGTAGCCGGCCAGGCCGGTGTTCTGCGCTGGAATGCATCCCGCAACCTCACCTGCCTGCGTAACCACGAACCCCAATTTCAGCTGATCTTCATGGACCCGCCTTACGGGCGCGACCTGGTGGAACCGGCCCTCTCCCACCTGCACGACGCCGAATGCCTCGCGCAGGGCGCGCGCCTGGTCATCGAGCACGGTAACGACGATCCGCTGCCTCAACCGGCTGGGCCCTATCGACTTCAGGATCGCCGCCGGTACGGCAGGACCCTTGTGTCCTTTTTAACTTATGTGCTATGAGGCGGCAACCGGCCGCCGGCCGCCGAAACCTGTCGTCCGATCTTTCGAAAAGGACCCTGCCATGGAACGCATCGCCATCTACCCTGGATCTTTCGACCCGGTGACCAATGGCCACCTCGATATCATCGAGCGGGGGATTCAGATTTTCGACAAGCTCATCGTGGTCATTTTAAAGAATCCCAAGAAACAGTTCCTTTTCTCGCCGGAGGAGCGGATCGAGATGCTTAAAACCAGCCTGCGGGATTTCCCCAACGTGGAAGTGGACACCTACGACGGCTTGTTGGTGGACTATGCGGTGCAACGCAAGGCCCATGCGGTGTTACGCGGTTTGCGCGCCCTGTCGGATTTCGAATACGAATTCCAGATGGCGCTCATGAACCGCCGCCTGAAACGCGAGATTCAGACCGTGTTCCTGATGACCGGCATGCGCTGGATCTATACGAGCTCCTCCATTATCAAGGAGGCCGCCATGTTCGGCGGCGACGTCGAGGGCATGGTGCCGCCCCTAGTGCTCGCCCGCCTCAGGGAGAAGTTCCCGGTTCTCGCCAACCCCAATTGAGACCGCCCCCATCGGAATGGATCTGTGGCAACTGCATATCTTCTGCCGGGTGGTGGAGTGCAAAAGCTTCTCCAAAGCCGCCGAAGCGGTTCACCTTTCCCAGCCGACCGTGAGCAGTCATATCAAGGATCTCGAGGAGCATTTCGGATGCCTGCTGGTCGACCGGATGTCCAAAGAAGCCGCTCCCACGCAAGCCGGCCGCCTGCTTTACGGATATGCCCGTAGGATGATCGCCTTGCGCGAAGAAGCCGAGACGGCCCTGGCCCAGCACCAGGGCCGCATGCAGGGCCATTTGGTCATCGGCGGCAGCACGATTCCCGGCGGCTACCTGCTGCCCCGCGTGATCGGGAAATTCAAAGTTGAATACCCTCAGATCCGGCCGTCGCTCATCATCGCCGACACCCAACGGATCATCGCCGGAGTGGTGGAAGGGACGATCGAATTAGGGGTTGTCGGCGCCGAATCGCGGGATAGAAACATCCTTCAAGAGCGCCTGATCGATGACCAGATGCGTCTGATCGTGCCTGCCGATCACCCGTGGGCCGGGTTGAAAAAGATCTTGCTGGATCGGCTGCTGAGCGAGCCCTTTATCGTCCGCGAGCGCGGCTCCGGAACCCTCAAATCCATCCAGGAGCGCCTCCAACAAAAGGGCCGCAGGGTCGAGGAGCTGAACATCGTAGCGGAAATGGGCAGCACCGAGGCGGTCCGCCAGGGAATCAAGGATGGGATCGGCGTTTCGATTCTCTCGACCCTGGCGGTGGCCGAGGATATCGAGGCCGGCGCGTTGAAGGCGCTGTCCATAGAGGGGCTCAACCTGACGCGCGGCCTCTACCTCACCCGCCATCGCCAGCGCAGCCTGTCGCCGCTGGCCGCCGCCTTCGCGGAATTCTTAAAAAAACATCTGCAGTCATGAGAGGGGTGACTCCGGCCATTCGACAGATCGGAATGGCTCTTGTCGCGATGCCGGACATCAACTCAGGGCTCTTGCCAGCCGTGCTCTCCCACCAGTTTGACGAAACGGCAGCCTCCCAGGTTGCTTTGACGGACGCCCGTCTTCTCCTTGACGAGCTTGATCAGGTCCTGGGAATGCGGGTTGCCGACGGGAGCCACGAGCCGTCCGCCGACCGCCAGCTGATTCACCAAAACAGCTGGGACTCTCGGTGCGCCGGCGGTGATGATGATCGCGTCGAACGGACTTTCCTCCTCCCAGCCTTTGGATCCATCGCCGTAACGGGTGACGACGTTGAACAGGCGCAATTCGTCGAATAAGCGCCTGACTTGCAGATAAAGCGCCCGGATACGCTCGATGGTGTAGACGCGATAGGCGATTTCCGCGAGAATGGCCGCCTGGTATCCGGAGCCGGTTCCGATTTCAAGGACCCGGTCCTCCCGGGTCAGCTGAAGGGCCTGGGTCATCTCGGCCACGATGTATGGCTGGGAAATCGTCTGCTGCTCGCCGATCGGAAGAGGAAAATCTCCGTAGGCCTGGTCGCGCAGGGCTTCGCTGACGAAAATATGGCGCGGAACGTTGCGCAGGGCTCCCAGAACGGCCGGATCGCTGACCCCCCGGGCCTCGATCTGCTGGCGCACCATCTCTTCTCTGAGGCGCTGATATTTAAGGGATTCCTTTTCCACAGGACACCTTTCCGGCGGCGCGACCCGCTTTGAGGTTTCTATCAACTCGGTTCGGGTCTAAATTTTATAGATAATGCGCTTGTCGGTAATGATGATATCCACGTGCTTGTCGTGAGACTCGGTAGGGACTTGCGGAAGGATCTGCTCTTCGAAGGCGAGGGCCACCTTGCGCGTCGTGGCCGGAAGATCCGGGATGAACCGATCGTAGTAACCGAGACCCGAACCGATGCGCGCCCCCTTTTCGTCGAACGCCAACCCGGGAATGATGGCAATATCGATTTTCTGGAGGGGAACCGGCTTGCATCGAGCGGGGTTGGGCTGAACCACGCCTCGGGGCCCCGGCAACAGGTCCTTGGCCGGATGATCGACTTTCAAAGTGGTCACCTTGAGCCTTTCGGAATCAAATGCCGGCAATACGACAATCTTGTTGAATTCGTAGGAACGCTTGAGGATCGTCTTCGTACGGACCTCGTTTTCACTATCGATATACAGCAGCACGATTCGGGCTTCCAGGAAATTGGCAAACCCAAACAGCTTGGACTCGATGGCTTTGGTTTTTTCGGAACGCTGTTTTTCCGCCATGCCGTTGATGGCCTTGGCAATGTCTTTGCGGATCTGCTCTTTGGCTGATTTGAGTTCGTCCATGCGTTTTCTCCCTGCTGTGAAGAAGCTGCGGGTGAGGGAATATCCATTGACTAAATCCAAAGGCCTGTGTATGGATTTTATAGTCCCAAGACCCATCAGGCTAACAAGCCATTAAATTTATTATTATAATCGGTTTATGCTGGAAATCAAGCGGGTAAGGCAAAATTTAGCGGCCATCGAAGCCGCCCTCGGCACCCGAGGGCCAAGCGTGAATCTGGACCCGTTCAAGGCCGCCGACGAGCAGCACCGCAGGACGCTTCTGGAGATCGAGGCGTTGCGCCATCGGCGCAATGTCGTTTCGGATGAAATCGCCCGTTTGAAGAAGGCCGGGCAACCGGCCGAAACGCCGATGGCGGAGATGCGTGCAGCCGCGATGCGCGTCAAAGAGCTCGAAGCAGCGCTGGCTGATACCCAGGAGACGCTCAGCCGGATCCTGATGGGCATCCCCAACCTGCCCCACGCCTCGGTCCCGCTTGGCCGGGATAGCTCCGAAAATCCGGTGGTCAAGACCTGGGGAGAACCCGCGCGTTTCGATTTCGAACCCAAGGCGCATTGGGACCTCGGCGCCGCGTTAAAAATCCTCGACTTGGAACGCGCCACCAAGATCACCGGGGCGCGCTTTCCGCTTTATTTCGGCGCGGGGGCCAGGCTGGAGCGGGCCCTGATCAACTTCATGCTCGACGTGCACACGGCCAAGAACGGCTACCAGGAAATCTTGCCGCCCTTTATCGTCAACCGCCAGTCGTTGACCAGCACCGGCCAGCTGCCGAAATTCGAGCAGGATCTATTCAAGTTGGAGCATTGGGAATATTTTCTGATTCCGACGGCAGAAGTGCCGTTGACCAACATCCATCAGAATGAAATCCTGAACGAGGATGCGCTGCCTCTTTGCTACACCGCCTGTACGCCCTGCTTTCGTTCGGAAGCCGGCTCATACGGCAAGGACACCCGCGGCCTCATTCGCCAGCATCAGTTCAACAAGGTGGAACTGGTCAAGTTCTGCACGCCGGAGGCCTCCTACCCCGAACTGGAGAGCCTTCTGACCCACGCCGAATCCATCCTGGCGAAGCTGGGGATTCCGTATCGGGTGGTGCTGCTGTGCACGGGGGATATGGGATTCTCCGCAGCCAAAACCTACGACATCGAAGTGTGGATGCCGGCCCAGGACACTTATCGGGAGATCTCCTCCTGCAGCAACTTCGAAGATTTTCAGGCGCGCCGGGGCAACATCCGGTTTCGGCGCAAGGGCAAAAAGGGCACCGAGTTGGTCCACACCCTCAACGGGTCCGGACTCGCGGTCGGCCGAACCTTTGCAGCCATCCTGGAAAACTTTCAGCGCGACGACGGGTCGGTCGTTATCCCGGAGGCGCTCAGGCCGTATATGGGCGGATTGGAAATCCTCGCGCCGTGAAGATCGACGAATTCCCGCAAGACATGCAGCCACACCTGCTGCCGGCCCACGAGGGCCGTCTGGTCTACCGCTGTCTGGGATGCGGGGCGCAGTTCGGAATCGAGCAGCTGCTGTATGTATGCCCGGAATGCCGCCAGGTGCTGCTGCTCGAAGATGCCAATTTCGAGCGCCTCAAGGCCGTCCCGGGCGCGGTCTGGCGGCGGATCTTCGATTACCGCAAAATGTTGACCGTGCCGGCGCTGCGGGGCATCTACCGCTACCATGAATTCATCGGCCCGGTCATCCCCCTGGATGCCGTGCTCTATCTGGGGGAGGGCCACACCCCGGTGGTGCGGGCCAACGTCCCGCTGCGGGATGAGCTGGGCATCGACTTCTATTTCAAGAACGAAGGCCAGAACCCGAGCGCTTCCTTCAAGGACCGCGGGATGGCCAGCGCCCTGAGCTACATCCATAGCCTGATCCAGCGCGGAATCCTTTCCGAAGTGCTGGCGGTCTGCGCCTCGACCGGCGACACCTCCGCAGCGGCCGCCCTCTACGGCGCCTATCTGAAGCCGCGGATCAAATCCGCCGTTCTGCTGCCGCACCAAAAGGTGACCCCCCAGCAGCTGTCTCAGCCGCTGGGCAGCGGCGCCACCGTGTTTGAAATCCCCGGCGTCTTCGACGACTGCATGAAGGTGGTCGAGGCCCTCTCCGAAGAATACCCGGTGGCCCTGCTCAACTCCAAGAACGCCTGGCGCATCCTGGGGCAGGAATCCTATTCTTATGAGATCGCCCAGGACTTCGAATATGACGTCTCGCAGCTGGCCGTGGTCGTACCGATCGGCAACGCCGGCAACATCACAGCGGTCATGAGCGGATTCCTTAAATTCTTGGAAGCCGGCGTCATCAACGCGCTCCCCAAGATCGTCGGAGTCCAGTCGGAGCACGCCGATCCGGTCTATCGCTACTACCTGGAACCGCAGGCCGACCGTCGCCGCTTTGTTCCGGTCACGGTCCGGGCCAGCGTGGCCCAGGCCGCCATGATCGGCAACCCCGTGTCCATGCCGCGCGTGATTCATATGGTGGAGCGCTACAACCAGACGGCCGGTTGCCAGCGGGTGTTTTTCGCCGCCGTCGCGGAGCAGGACATCATGGACTGGCAGCTTACCGCCAACCGCAACGGGCACATCGCCTGCACCCATGGCGGTGAGGCGCTGGCCGGCCTGCGGGCGGCCCGTGCGCACGGCTGGGTGCAGCCGGGGGACATTGCCGTTCTTGATTCCACGGCCCATGCGCTCAAATTTTCGGGATTTCAGGACATGTACTTCGAAAACCGGTTTCCGGAGGAGTTCGGGATCACGCCGAATCCGGCCCTGGTCAACCAACCGGTTTACATCCGACCCAAGGACCTTGAGCAGGTGCCCGCTCCCGGCCGCCCGCTTAAAGACGAGGAGTTCCGCCGCTTCGTGCGCCGGACGGCGGAGGACATCGCTGGGCGTCTCCAGCTCCGGAAACGCGCTTGACTTGACGAGCGGAAGCCGCTGGGGCCGGGGGAGTCAAGCCGGTACCGGGCGGTGGATCAGCTCCGGCCACCCGCGCTTCGGTTATTCCCGGTCGACAGACGGGCTTCGTATCGGGCCCGAGGACAAGGTGGTTCACGATGAAAAACTGGCTCTATCCGAAGGTAAGCTTTATTTTTTTGACCCTGTGGCTGGCCGCCTGCGCCGGGAGCACCCCATCCGGTCCCGGCGATCCGCCCGAGATCCCCACCGGCGAACGCAACAAAGCCAAGGCGGAAGCCACCCGAAATGTCGGCGAGGCCTATTTGGCGGGGGGAAACTTAATTGCGGCCCTGCGGGAGCTCAAAAAAGCCGAAAGCTTCGATCCGGACGACCATATCACGCAGTACGACATCGGGCTCGTCTATTACTACCGGGAACGCTACGACCAGGCCATCCCGCATTTTGAAAGAGCCATTCGACTCAGGCCGGATTTCGCGCCGGCGATCAACAGCCTCGGGAATTCCTATTCCGCTAAGGGCGATTGGGACAAGGCGATCGAAGCCTATCAAAAAATCATCGAGGATGTCTTCTACGGCACCCCCCACTTCGCGCTCTCGAACATGGCGCTGGCGTACTATCAGAAAGGCGATTACACGCGGGCCGAGAAATATTTTCTGGAGGCTCTGAAGCTGAGCCCCGACTTCGTCAATGGGCTGGCCGGCCTGGCGACGACCTACACCGCCCAGGGTCGCTACGAGGAGGCGGTCCAAAAACTGGAGCGGGCCGTGCGCAAGGAACCCAAGCTGCCCCAGCTGCATTTCGAGCTCGGCAGGGCCTATCGCGGCCTCGGCGAGCCGGAAAAGGCCCGCGAGGAATTCCTGCGGGCGGCGGAGCTCGCTCCGGATTCGCCGGTGGCGGACGAGGTCCAACGGGAGCTGAAAACCCTGTCGCCCTAATCCGCCAACCTAAAAAAAAAGCGAACGGCACCTGCATGCCGTTCGCTTTTTTTTCTTGGAGACGGTTAGATCGTCCGGCGCTGCTCCAGCTGAATGATGCGCGGCGTGATAAAGATGAGCAGCTCGTTCTTGCTGGTTTCCACTCGTTCGGACCGGAACAGCCAGCCGAGAGCCGGCAGCTTCCGCAGACCGGGGATGCCCTGATCCGTCAGTTTCTTGGTATCCTTGAGAATGCCGCCGATGACGATCGTATCCCCGTCTTCCACCAGGATCTCGGTTTTGGCCTCGTTGGTCGAAAGCGCGGGCTCAGGCGCCGTGGGATCGACGACGTCGTTCTTGGTGATGAAGATATTCATGACGATGCGCCGGTCCTGCGAGATGTTCGGCGTCACCTCCAGCAGCAGGTCGACGTCCTTGAATCGCACGGTGGCGTTGCCGGAGGAGTCGCGCTCCAGATAGGGGACCTCCAGGCCCTGCTTGATGATGGCCTTCTTGCTGTTCAACGTGATGATCTTCGGCGCCGATATGATCGTGGCCTTGCCTTCCAGCTCGCTGGCGGTCAGCTTGGCATCCACGATCGAGATGTTGGTGCCGAACAGGGTGGAGAAGTTGAACCCGATCGAGTTGTCGGTTCTGAACGTCGAGGGAATGTTGTTGGCATTCAATGCGGTGGGGCCGACTTTCAACGCCCCGCCGATCTTGAAGGCCTCAATCGTGATGGTGCCCCAATCGAATCCGATTTCGCGGTTGAAGCTGCTGTTGGCCTCCACCACGCGGGCCTCGATGATCACCTGCGAGGTCACACGGTCGATCCGGTTGACGATGGCCTTCGCCTGTTTCACTTTTTCGGCGATGTCGGTAAAAATGACTTGGTTGTTGCGTTCATCCACCGTGGCCTTGCCGCGGTTGGGGGTCAGAATGTTGGTCAGATGCGGCAGGACCTCGGATTTGGCATTGGAGTAGTTGACCGGGATGTATTCGGTCACCAGCGGCTCGCCCTCCTCTTCCTGCTTTTTGGCGTCTTGCTCCGCCTTGAGCTGGGCCTGGCGCATCTTCTCCTCCTGCTGCAGAGTGGCCAGAGAAGCGATGCGGATGATGTCGCCCTCGCGGACCATGCCGAGCTGGTTCATCTTGAGCACCAGGTCGAGCACCTGATCCCAGGGAACCGGCCGCTGCAGAGCCAAGGTAACCTTGCCCGTGACGTTTTTGTCGATGGCGAAGTTCTTGCCGCTGATTTCCTGAAGGATCCGGAAGACGTTCTTGATGTCCGTGTCGTAGAAATCGAGGGCGATTTTCTCACCGGAGAAAGGTTTATCGCCGGACATGGATTCCGAGAGCGAGGCGGCCTTCTTGACGACGACCGGTGCCGGTTTGACCGCCGCGCTCTTCATGGCGATCGGCCCGCCGACGGCCTCAGCTGCGGGAGCCGCCGCTGCGGAGGTTTTCCAGGCCGGCGGCTCGGCATTTTCGTACGGTTTGGGGGGAACCGCAGAGGCCGCGAAATTGATCCGGATGATATTGCCGACCTGCTCGGCCGTATAGGCGACGCTCTCGCGGAGATCGATGGCCACAACCGTCTCGTTCCGGCCCTGACCGGGCGTCACGCGATCGACGGCGCTCTCAAAACGGGTCGTGATCAGCGCGCGCCGATGCTGCTCGGGGACGCTGGTGTTGAGCAGCCGCAGGTTCACGCGCTTGTCGTCGACCTTTTGAAGATCGTACCGCACGGGCCGATTGGTCCCGATGAGGACGGCGGATTTGCCGTCGGGTTCGTCGGCGAACTCGACGCGGTTGATGACGGCCGACGACTCGACCGCCGTCGCAGCCGTTTGGACCGGCACGGGAGCCGGGGGTGCTGCCGCGGCCAATTTCAGGCCCGTTTCCTTCCTCGCGACCTCGGAGTCCCCGACGCGAATGATCAATGCGTTTTCAACGGCTTCGGCCGAATACTTTTTCAGATAGGGTTTCTGGGTATCGATCACCAGGCGGACCTTATCCGGGTAGGCCATATGCCGAATCTGCTGAATCGGTCCACTGGGCGGTGCGGTTCGCTGCTCACCTTTGTAGGTGCTGCGGACGCCCGGCAAATCGAAAACGATGCGCGGCGGGTCGTCGGCGATGGTGAAGGCCTTGTAATCGTGCAGCGCGCCGTCGGCCTCAACGGTGATCACCACGCCATCCTTCGTCGGCTCCGTGCTGACGGTTTTTAGGGCCGTTGCCGGGGGCCTTTCGGCATCCGCGCCTTTCACCTGGGCGACGCTCGGGGGCGCACCGACCGCCAGGACGGCAGCCAGCAGGGCGCCAAGATAAACAAGGACTAACGGGTTTCGACGGGTGTTCGGATTGGTCGTCATGTTACAGCTCTCCAGGAGGCTTCGGAAGGGTTATTTCTTTCTTCTGGGTTATGGTTTTGCCGTAAGCGTCTTCAAATTCTTCCTCGACCATGACCTTGTCGATGGCGATGTTCACGACTTTCCCCGAGTTCAGGCCGACATAGGTTCCCTCCCGAAGGATGTAGCCCTTGCCGGAGGATTCCTCGACCAGCGCCCGATTGCCGCTCGGCGCAGCGATAATGGCCACCAGCTTCAACTGACCCAGGTCGATTTTTTCCAACGGGCTTTGGGGATCACGCTTCTTGGCCTTGAGTTTGCCGCTGCCGGCCGACGCGGATTCATCCCGCAACAGCGCCTCGAAAGGGTCCGCCTTGCCCTTCGCATCGTAGGGCGCCTGCGCATGCAGATTGAGCAAAGCCGCCACTTGAGAGTCCGTAACCGCCATCTTCTTGGCCCGAAGTTCGGGCGCCGACACGGGCGGCTGGGTCGCTACCACCGGCCGGACCGGCGCATCGATCTGCGCCGGCGCGGATGCGGCCGCACGGTGGCTGTCGGTTGGGCTCGGTGCCCCCGGCCCATGAACCATGGGCGCGGACGCCGAATCATTCTGCGGCTTCACCGCAGCCACCAATGGCGGAGTCGACTCCGGCGCAGGCAGGGCGGCGGCCTGGGACGGCGGTGGAAGCATCTCGGCCGGACCGTTGATTTTTTTGCGGACGACCTGGGGCTGCGCCGCAGCCAGATCCGTGTCGACGCAACTTGCCAGCATCAGCGCCGTTCCCAGCAGGCAGACGAAAATTTGAATACGGGCGAGATAGTTTTTCATAAGCGCTTCACGGGTTGGTTACAGGTTCATTTTCTTATGGTTCGATTTCGACTTGGCGTCATTTTTTCCGGCATTCGGCTTCACCCCCGGCTTGGCGGCCGGCGCCGCCTTCGGCGGAGCCGAGGGCGGCGGCTCCACGAACTTATAGGTGACTGCCGTGCAGGCCGTGCTGAGGTCTTTAGGATCCTTGCCGCGGTTGATGGTGATGTTGTGGATGTTGACGATGCGCGACAGGCGGGCCACCTTGTCGAAGAAGATGGCCAGGTTGTGGTAATCCCCGCGGATATTCATCGCTACGGGGATTTCCGCGTAAAACTCACGCCGGGTCTCCGCCTTCGGCTCGAAGAGCAGGAACTCCAGCCCCACCTCCTGGCCCGACTTGGATACGCTCGTGAGCAGGGAGGGGATCTCTTCCTTCTCCGGCAGGGCGCTCATGGCAATCTTGAACTGGGCCTCGGCCTCCTGCATCTTGGCCTGAAACTTTCCCAGTTCGGCCGCATTGATCTTGGCGGTGGCCAGCTTTTTCTCGAGACCCTGAAGTTTCTGCTCCAGCGAAGAGATCTCCTCATATTTCGGCAGGAACAAAAACCATACCGCTGCCCCGCACAGCAGGAATAGCAAACCGGCGACCATGGCCAGCCGTTGCCAGAGAACGAGTTTCTCAATCTTTTCCAGAAAGGCGTTTCCGGATTTCTTTAACTCTTTCGTATCCATTATTTCTGGGCCCCAACCTTATCCGTAGTTTTGGTTTCTGCTTTTTGCTCCTTCTTCTTGTGGCAAGCGATTTCAAAGCTCTTGACCGTCGTCTTCTGGACGTCGACCTGCTTGAGGGTCTTGAGGTTGACCGCCGAGAACAAATCGCTGCTCTCCAGGCGGAGCATGAAATCCGCCACCGTTTTGTCGTCCAGGGCAATGCCGCTGATGTTGACCAGATCGGATTTCATATCCAGGGCCGTGTACCACATGCGCTTCTCGATGATCACCTGAGACAGCGTATCCATCAGACGCACCGGCTCATAGCGGTTGGCCTCGAGGTCCCGGATGACCGCCAATTTCTTGTTCAGGTTGTCCAGCTTCTTCTTGATCTCTTCGATTTCCTTGTTGATCTTTTCGTACTTTTCCAGTTCGGCTTGAGTGGTCGTGATCCGACGGCTCAAATCATCGATCTGGCTGCTGAGAAACAGATTGACCCCGAAAATCGCCACCACGGACAGAATCAGCGACAGCACGAAGATCGACAGCTGGCGGCGGATGTTTTCCTTCTTACGGGTAGACCGGAACGGCAGTAGGTTGATGCGTATCATTTGTCGTCAACTTTCCTCAGAGCCAGTCCCATGGCGACGGCCGCTTGGGGAGCGATTTGTCGGATATAGTCCGGTTCAAAGGCCTTCTCATCCAGCACGATTTTCTTAAATGGATTGAGCGTTTCCACCTGGGCCGAGGACTCCGCGGCGAGCAGCTTTCGAAACTCGGCTAAATGGGCGCCGCCACCGCTCAGAAGGATGCGCTTGATGGGATCATCCGGATAGTTGGTGTAGAAGAAATCCAAGGCGCGGCGGATTTCCGTGCACCAGTCCGTAACCACCGAGGTGGTGATCTGGTTCAGTTCCTCTGCGGACATCTTGGTGGAGGTCTCGCCGAACTTGAGAAGCTCGGCCTGATCGTAGGAACAATCCAGCAGCGACATGATCTTCTGATTGACTTGCAGGCAGCCCAGCGCCACATCCCGCATGAACACGGAGGAATTGCCCTTGAGGATGTTCAGCGATGTCTTGCTGGCGCCGATGTCGATCAGGGCGATGTTTTCGTTTTCGATATCGTAATTGGCTTCGAAAATGTTCTGTAACGCGAAGGCCTCGACATCGACGATGCAGGGGGTGAGTCCGGCCAGTGTCACCAGGTTGATGTAGTCGTTCACCATTTCCTTTTTGGCGGCGACCAGGAACACGCTCATCTGATTGGGGTTGTTTTCATTTTCGCCGAGGATCTGGAAATCCAGGTTCACATCGCTGATGTCAAAAGGAATATATTGCTCGGCTTCGAAATGAATGGTTTCCTGGAGTTGTTCCTCGGGCATCGTCTGAACGTTGATCTTCTTGACGATGACCGAATACCCTCCGATGGAGACTGCCACATTGGTTTCTCGAATCTTGCTCGAATGGAAAAGCTGACGGATGGTTTCGGCCGCTGCGGTCGGATCGCCGATGGCACCATCTTCAATGGCGCCGACCGGAATGTCCGCCATTCCGAAGCGCTTCAGCTTGGGGCCGCTCTTGGAATCGACGATCTCGGCGACTTTCACCGAACGCGATCCGATATCCAGGCCTACGAGGGAGTCATTTTTTCCGAATAGCATGGGAGGCGCTCAATCCTTGAAAATTTTAGGTTTGTCGGACAGTCTTAACCCCAGCGCCAGAATGATCTTGCGCTGGGTCTCCATCCGGCACGGCATGCCTTTTTCGATGCGTGAAATCGTGATCGGCGAGAGTTCAGCCTGCTTGGCGAGTTCGGTTTTGCTCATGAGAAGCGATTCGCGCACGTTTTTGAGATTGTTCTTGGCCATCGCTCAAGCGAGAATGGTTAGAGTCATGATCAGGATAATTTATAATGATTGACGGCTTGGTCCTGTTCTTATGTATATTGTCTGTTAACTAAATTTAATTATGCTCAATTAGCTGAATTTATCTCCCGGCGGCCGGCGTTGCGGCGGATCGTCGCAATCGAAACGCTCGACCGGAAACTGTAGCAAATTTTGCGCCACCGCGCGGCTGCCGGCCTTCCATTCAGCGACTTATTCATTATACAATCTGATTTCAAAAGGTTAAAATCGGATCCCCCGTTTGGGGTCCGATCCTCTGGAGGCGCATTCGTCGGCTGTGCGCCAACGCCTGTGCCTTTTTGTCGACATACCGTCAAAATTTTGTAATTCACGCTCATCTGGATCCCACTCCGGGGCGGTGGCAGGGTGGAAGGGGTTTTCCCTGGTCTTCCCGAATTCGCTCCCGCTTCCGCCGATGACTGGGATATCGGCCCCGGCATCTAAAACTTTAACTCGAATTTGAGGCTTTTTCGGTGCGGCCTTGAAACTGCCCGAGTTAGCTTCTATACTTTTCCAAAACGAAGGCACGGGGACATGACCATCCGAATGGACCAAACCTTATCCGAAGAACGTATCAAGCCGTTTCGGCTCGTCAAGTATTTCACCTTCAGTGGGCTGGTGGTGATCTTTCTGGTCACCCTCATCCTCGCCATTCTAAACACCCACTGGGTCAAATCCATGCAGCGCAAGAAGAGCGAAGATTACGCGCATGCCTTGATCGAAAACCTCAACCACCAGGTCTTCCTCCAGTTTATCCTGCCGATCGGCATGAAGTTCGGCAAAGTCCAGCTCCGCAACCAGGAGCAGTTCGAGCGCATGGACAACGTGGTCCGCAGCACGCTGCACAGTTTCAAGGTGGAGGACATCAATATCTTCAGCATGAGCAACACCATCTCCTACAGCTTTGACGAGACGCGCATCGGCGTCAAGGCGTTCGGAGGCACCGCTCTCGAACAGGCCAAAAGCGGAAGATCCTCCTCCAAGCTGGTCCAGCGCGGCAGTTTTCTGGAAATCCTGGCGGGGTTTCCCAAGGAAGTGCGCCTGGTCACATTTGCACCGCTGCGGTGGGAGGAGCCGTTGGGGCGCATCACCGACCCCGTGCTGGGGGTGGTCGAAGTGGTGCAGGACTTGTCCGAGGACTATCAGACCATCTTTCGCATCCAGATCCTCGTGGTGATCACCTGCGCGGTGCTGATGGGGGCACTGCTGGTGGTCCTGGTATTTGTCGTCAAGCGCGGAGAGTCGATCATCGAACAGCGGGCCGAAGAACGCATGCGCTTGAAAGAGCAGCTGAGCCGGGTGGAACGGATGTCGGCCATGGGTGAAATGGCGGCCGGCATTTCGCATGAGATCCGCAACCCGCTGGGGATCATCCGCAGCTCGGCCGAGCTTCTGAAAAAAAAGGTGGCCAAGACCGACCCGTCCAACGCCCTGCCCGACATCATCGTGGAAGAGGCCAGCCGCCTGAACGGCATCATCACCGATTTCATCAACTTTGCCCGTCCCCGCAGCCCCAAGCTCAGCCCCTGCCGGGTGGACGACGTGATCGAAAAGACCCTGACCTTTCTGACCGCTCAAATAGAGGAGCGGGGGTATACCATCGAGAAGACCTACCAGAACCCGCTTCCGGAAATCATGGGGGATGCTCCCCTGCTGCACCAGTCTCTCCTCAATCTTTTCATCAACGCGATGCAGGCCATGCCGGACGGCGGCCGCATCGGCGTGGGCCTCCGCGCCGAGGGCGGCCGGGCCTGCATCGAAATCGAAGACGCCGGCCCCGGCATTCCGGCCGATCTTGCGGAAAAGATCTGGGATCCGTTTTTCACTACCAAAGACAAGGGGACCGGACTGGGCCTGGGGATCGTCAAGAACATCGTCGAAGCCCATGGCGGGGCGATCCGCATCGCCAACCGCAAGCCGCAGGGCGCCCGCGTGACGATCGAACTGCCGGTCCGCACACCCGCAGGCGGCGCCTAGCCATGGAAACCATCCTGATCGTCGATGACGAAAAAAACTACCTCCTGGTGCTGAGCGCCGTGCTTGAAGAGGAAGGCTACGAAGTGCTGACTACGGCCAGCGGCCTGGAAGCCCTGGAGATCCAGAAAGCTTCGGATGTCGACCTGGTGCTCACCGACATGAAGATGCCCGGCATGGACGGCATCGAGCTGCTCGAACAGATCAAGACCCGCGATCCGGAACTGCCGGTGATCATGATGACCGCCCACGGCACCGTCGACAAGGCGGTGGAGGCCATGCAGAAGGGCGCCTATAGCTACATCCTGAAGCCCTTCGACAACGAGCGCCTGACGCTGTACGTCAAAAAAGCCATCGCCACCTATGAGGTGGTCAGGGAAAACCGCCGGCTGCGCAGCGCCGTCGAGTCGCAATACCAGTTCGGCAACATCATCGGCAAGAGCAAACCCATGCGCGATGTCTTCGAGATCATTCAAAAGGTTGCGCCGTCGAACGCCACCGTGCTGATCGAGGGGGAAAGCGGGACGGGCAAGGAACTGGTCGCCAAATCCATCCACTTCAACAGCCCGCGTCGGGACAACGCTTTCGTGGCGGTCAATTGCTCGGCGCTGGCGGAGAGCCTGCTCGAAAGCGAGCTGTTCGGCCATGAGCGGGGGGCCTTCACCGGAGCGGTGTCGAGCAAGAAGGGCCGCTTCGAGCTGGCCCACGGCGGGACGCTTTTTCTGGATGAGATCGGCGAGCTGTCCGCCAATCTTCAGGTCAAGCTGCTGCGGGTGCTGCAGGAGAAGACCTTCGAGCGCGTCGGCGGCGTGCGGTTGATTGCAGTGGACATTCGCGTGATCGCTGCCACCAATAAGAACCTGGATTTGGAGATGCGGGCGGGACGCTTCCGGGAGGATCTCTTTTACCGCCTGAACGTTGTCCACATCGCCATCCCGCCCTTGAGGGACCGCCAGGAGGACATCCGGATGCTGGTCAACCATTTCCTCCAAAAGTATGCTGCCGAGAGAAAATCGGCAGTTCCCGTGCGCGGGCTGGCCCAGGAGGTGGATCGCCTGTTCTATGATTACAGCTGGCCGGGCAATGTCCGCGAGCTTGAGAATGTGATCGAGCGCGTGATGATCCTATGCCCGAATGAAATCATCACAGACAACGACCTGCCGCGGGGGTTCAAAAGCAGCCTGCACAACGCCCTGCACCTGGACGGGATCCCGGCCAACGCCAAACTCTATGAAACGTTGGAAATGGTCGAAAAGACGATGATCCAGCGGGCACTTAAAATGGCCGCCAACGTTCAATCCCATGCCGCCGCGATCCTGGGCATCGGCAAAAGCGGCCTCAACCAGAAAATCAAGAAATACAACCTGGAGGTGGGTGCCAAAAGCTGACGGCGGCCGGCGGCGGTCAGCTGTTTACCCGCTCGCGGGCCATGCTGACGTAGATGGAGTCCTGATGATCGGTCAGGAGTCGGTTGAAGGCCGCCGTGCTCTTCTGCGAGTCGCCCAAACGCGCATACAGGTCGCCCAGATGAAAAAGCACATCGTCCTGGAGGTTTTTCTGGGCCGCGGACAGCGCCTGCTCGAAGTAGGCCACCGCCGCCGCATAGTCTTTGAGCCCCTCGTGGGCGTATGCCAAACCCTTTAGAAGCAGGAAGCGCATCAGCGGGTCGTCTTGAAAGCGCGCCAGCGACGTTTGATAAAGCTCTATGGCCTGCTTGAAATCGCCGGTTTCGTAGCATAGGTTCGCATAAAGCACGCGAGCGGTGTTGCCGTTGGAGCGGTTGCCGTAGTCATTGAGAATCCGCTTAAAATCCTCTGCAACCTGCGGGACGGCCTGGCCCTGGGAGCTCTCGGCGCTCAAGCGCTCGTACTTGGCGAGAGCCTGCGCAAGCTGCGCCGCCGCTTTCGACTCCTGCCACCCCGAATACCCGACATAGCCGGAGACCGCGACGACCGCCAGCAGCACCCCGAAGCAGACATATGCGATGGTCTTCTTGTAAGAAGCGATAAAACCTACCATCCGGGATGAAAGCGTGATGAATTCATCCGGTTCCTTCAGCAGTTCCTTGCGTGTCTTTTTAGCCGCTGCCGCCACAGGTACCTCCTCAATCGGCCGAAGCCTTTATTTTAGCGAACGCCCATCCGCCGACAGATGATGCGGCGGGGCCGCCTCGCCCGTTGCGTGAACCGTCGACGCGTCGCTCGACGGATGCGGCGGTTCCAAAAGTTTCCTGATCCGCTGCCAACCTTCATCCGGAATGCTGGCCCCCAGCACCTGACAGACCTCGTAGCCGCAGGCGGACCCGATCGCGCCGGATTTCTCCAGAGAGTACCCCGAAACCAGGCCGAACAGGAAGCCCGAAGCCCACAAGTCCCCGGCCCCGGTGGTGTCCACCGCCCGGCCGTCTCCATGGGCGGGCACACTCACTACCCGGCCGTCGGCGGCGATCCGGCTGCCCCGCGGACCGAGCTTGAGCACGGCCATCCGAACGTCGCGGCCCAGGGCCGCGAGCGCCTGATCCGGTTCGGACCGTCCGGTGAATTCACGCGCCTCGTCTTCATTGGCGATCAGAATGTCCACGTATTCACGTACGATATCCGCCAGGAAGTCCCGCGACTGGGCCACCACGTTGTAGCTTGCCAGATCGAGCGACACCCGGGCTCCGGCCGACCGCGCCGCGCGCAGCGCCGCCAAGATGAGATCGGGGTTGAACAGCAGGTAGCCTTCGATGTGAACGACAGCCGCATCGGCGAAGTAATCGTTGCGCAGGTCTTCGGGCCGGGTTTCGGAGGCCGCTCCCAAGAAAGTCAGCATCGAACGCTCGGCGTCCGGAGTAACGATGGAAAGCACGCGTCCCGTCGGCGTCCGGGACCGCGCGAGCCGGGGATCGACCCGCCGGGTTCGCAGGGCATTTTCAAAGAAATTTCCCATCGTCCCCTGGCCGCAGGTGCCCACGAAACGAGCGGCGCCCCCGAGCTGGCCGACGCCCACCGTGGTGTTGCAGGCCGAACCTCCCGGAACCACGGCGGGCGCGCTGGAAGCCAAGGCGAGCGTACGGTCGATGTGAGCGTTGTCGACATAAACCATCCCGCCCTTGACGCCACCTGTGCCCGCAAGGAACTCGTCGCTCTCCCGCGCCATAATATCCACCAGCGCCGACCCGACGCCCACGATCACCCGCCTTCGGTTGAAATCCATGCAGCCCCTTTCCTATCCGGCTACCAGACCAGCGCGTCGTGCAGCCACCCCTTGTCGCCGTCGGCGTGCTCGACCTGGATCCAGCGGCCGTCGCGCTTGAGCACTTTGAAGGGAATGCCCTTGTCGATCTTGATCAGGACCGGCTGCTCGGTCCCCGGACCGGCGCGCAGCTGGCATCCGTTCTGCTTGGTGACCACCGTCGGCGTCTTGTCTACGAGCGACTTGTGGATCCAGCCGCTGTCGCCCTCGTAGTCCTTGAAACGCAGCCAGGCCCCGGAGGTTTCGATGACCTCGACGGGATAGTATTTCTCAACCTTCCAAAGCACGTCCTGATTGGGGCCCGGACCCGACCGAATGTTGGCGTCGGCGGCATTGACCGCCATCCGCTCCGCCGCATGCGCAATCGGGCTGATCAGAATCATCCCCGCAAGCATTGCCGCCAACCACCGCATCGTTCATCGCCTTTCAGCTTCAGGCAAAATAGAATTTTTCTTCCGGCAGCTGCACGCAGGTCAGCTTGTTGCCGTATACGGCGCCGGTGTCGATCCCGATTTTGTTCGGCTCCACCCGCGGTTCATCGAACGGGGTATGGCCGAAGACCACTCGTTTTCCGAACGAGTGACGGCTGTCGACGAAGTTTTCGCGAATCCAGAGCAAATCCTCCTCGCGCTGCCGTTCGGGCGGCTGGCCCTGGCGCAGGCCGGCGTGCACAAAGATATAATTTTCCGTCTCAAACATCAATCGCAAAGACTCGAAGAACCGCAGGTGCGCGTCCGGAATCGGATAGCGGCCCGAGCCGCTCGCGTGCCGCAGGTAGCTGTCCAGGGTCTGCTGTCCACCGTTGTAAAGATAGGTCATGCGGTCCTTGCCGGAGAGATAATCCGCCAGCATCTGCTCGTGGTTGCCCTTGAGAAACACCGTGCCGGGCTGCCGCTCCTGCAGCTCGATCAGGTGCTGCACCACTTCGAAGGACTGCAGCCCCCGGTCGATGTAGTCGCCCATGAAAACCAGACGGTCCTGCGACCAGTCGATCGGGATCCGTCCTATCAGCCGGACCAGAGGATCATAGCAGCCGTGAATGTCGCCTATGGCAAAAATACGTTCCACCAAGCTCCTCACCAGCGCCTCAAAGGGGGTTGGCGCTGATCCAATCGGGTGATCCCCTCCGCGATCGTTTCACGCACCGCGCGGTGGTATTCGTCCGCCGACAGCGCTGCCTCCAGTCCGGGGACCTCGTCCGCCCGGCCGCAGGGCCGGTACTGGGACATGACGTTGACATAGGTCTGCGGCGAAACCTCTCGGGCGATGAACCGCATGATCGCCTGGGTGCCAGCCAGGCCGCCGGGCATGACCAGGTGCCGGACCAGAAGCCCGCGCCGGGCGATGCCGCGATCGTCCAACTCCAGGTCGCCTACCTGACGGTGCATCTCCCGCAGCGCTTGGCGCGCCGTTTCCGGATAGTCCGGCGCTTTACAGGCCATTTGGGCAATCGCCGGATCCCAGAATTTAAAGTCCGGCATGTAAATGTCAATCACGCCGTCGAGCAGTCTCAGGGTTTCGATGCGGTCGTAACCCCCGGAGTTGTAGACCAGCGGAACGTTCAACCCGGCGGGCACCGCCAGCTCCAGCGCGGCCAGGATCTGGGGGACGACATGGCTCGGGGTGACGAAATTGATGTTGTGGCAGCCTTGACGCTGCAGCGCCAGCATGGCCCCGGCCAGTTGCTTATCGGAGACGCTCTCGCCGATGCCCTGATGGCTGATCTCGAAGTTCTGGCAGAACAGGCACAGCAGGTTGCAGTGCGTAAAGAAAATGGTGCCGGAGCCGTTTTCGCCGACCAGCGGCGCTTCCTCGCCGAAATGGGCGTTGAAGCTGGAAACGAAGGCCCGGCTTCCGGTGCGGCAGACTCCGGTCTCCCCGGCCAGGCGGTCCACCCGGCACATCCGCGGGCACAGCGTGCAGCTCGACATCCGGCCAAGCGCTTCGGCGAGGTTCCTGAGCAGCAGGCCGCTGCGATGGGCCTGAATGTAGGCAGGTTCGAATCCGGGCATGGTGTCTTTCGCAGGTTGGGGTCGGCCCCCGCCGAAGGGATCAGCGCTCTGAGGATTCAACGACGATTTTCTGGGCCAGGCCGCGGCCCAGGGCGTAGCGCTTCAGGTCCGCGGCGATGGCGAGCTGCCCCTGGCCGTCATTGGTGATGACCTCGATGCGGTCGCCCTGCCGCAGGCCCATCGACAGGAGCCTCATACGCGCGCTGGCGCCTCCGCTGATCTCGCGGATCACCAGCCGCTCTCCGGCTTTGGCCATCGTCAGCGGCATCTGCCGCGAGCGCTCCTTCAGACAGTCGGCGCAGATACCGTAGATTTCCATCTTATGCCGCAGCATGTGGAACCCGTGGGCGGCGGCAATCTTGATTTGGTATTTTTCGAGGCGGTCCTCTTTGAACTCGATGATCCGGCCGCACTTGGTGCAGATCATGTGATCGTGGTGATCGCCGAGATGGCGGTGCTCGTAGCGCACGACGCCGTTGTCGAAGCGGCTCTGGCGAGCGAAGCCCAGGCGGCCGAGCATCTTCAGCGTATCCCGGACGAACTCCGGCGCAAGCCTCGCGCCGCGGCTGTCCAAAAACCCGGCCAACTCGTCGACGGTGACGTGCTTTTCCAGCGAAAGGAAGGCCTCCAGAACCTTGAATCGGTCCTCGAAATTCTCGACGCGCTCCTGCTGAAAAAGCTTGCGGAACTGCTCTTTCTCCTGGGCGTGCAGCGGAGTCATGCGGGGTACCATGCGAGGGGCACCGTCAGCGGGAATGCCCGGGGATTTCCCATGTGGTGCAGGAACCGCTCGAACAGGAACGGGTCTGGGCGGAGGCGCCGCCGCTTTTGTCCGAACCGGGAGCCATGGCATAGCAGGTCTTGCTCAACACCCGCTCGAAATCCTCGGAGCCGCATTTCGGGCAGCGCGCTTCAACCTCTTCCTTCTTCTTCAGGACGAGGATCTCGAAGCATTCGTTGCAGGACAGACACTTGAATTCGAAAATAGGCATGAAAGCGGCCTCTCCATTCGCTTTGATTTGTAATCGTTAAGTATCGTCGATGCCGTCGGCCTTGTCAAGGCATCCTGATTTTACAGGAAATATTCGGTCTTCTCGGTCACCGTCGTCTTGATGAGGTTGAGAGTATCGGAAAGAACGGCGATCACGTTCTCGCGGATGTCCCCGGCGACGATCAGGACCATGACGTCGTCGCCCACGGCCAGGTCGCACTCTTCGGCGATGGCCACGCGGATGTCGATGATGCCCGGACGCTGGCGCTGCTCCGCAAGGATCTGCTCCAGGCGTTGATGGTCCACCCCGACCCGCAGCCCCTTGACCCGGCGGCCGTCGCGGGAAGTCCCCCGCACCACGCCGTTATGCGCCAACAGCATGCCGGCCTTTCTGAAGTCGGGATTCCGACGAATCTCGGCGATCATGCCTGCGATGTCCATTAGCCCTCCGTTGCCCTGCCGGCGGCCAGAATCTGCTCGGCCCGCGCCAGGTCTTCCGGTGTGTTGACGTTGAAAAATGAAACCAGCTCCGGGTCCTTTTCGCGCAGGCGCTCCTCCGGGATCTTGTTGATGCGGCCCGATTTGAGGGCCAACTGGATCTTGAACTTGTTCGCCCGCAAATGCTCTTCCGCAGTCTTCAGGCAGCGCTTGGAATAGGCTGCGCAGAGCGGCTCGAGGCCCGCGGATGTCTGCGGAATGACCAGATCATCCGTCGGGTCGATCTGCTTCAGGACCGTTTCGATTATTTCTTTTTTCAAAAACGGCGTATCGCAGGCGGAGAAGAACGCAAACGGATGGCTGGCGTAAAACAGCCCCGCGTGCACCCCGGTGAGCGAGCTTCGAAGCGGGAAGATGTCGCTGACGATCAAAGCATCCCATTCCAGGAACTCCACCGGGTTGTTGGTCACCAGGATTATCTCTTCGAAGACCTCCCTGTAAACCTCAAACAGCCGATCCAGAATCCGCACCCCACCCACGCGCAGAAACGCCTTGTTTTCACCCCCATAGCGTGTGCCCAGCCCGCCGGCGAGAATCACCCCCGAACACGAATGCGTCATGCCTCTGCTTCCCGTTGGATTGGCGTGAGGATAGAAAAATCGCGTGACGAAATCAAGCGGGGACCTCGAAGATCGAAATATGGCAGGCTGGAATCAATAAAGCGGCGATGATGGGGGTCGTCAATGCGGCCTTGGCATAGGTTTTCAGAAGGCCTGGCTTTAAAAAACACCGGGAAGCCACCCAACAGAGGATTGCTCACCGGTGTTCTGATCATCTGAATTATAAATCCCTCCTGGCCTCCCTTTATTAAAGAAAGGCAGCTCCCCTCTTTGAAAAAGAGGGGCCGGGGAAGATTTCCCACGATAGATCCAGACAACTATGAAACCATTTATAAATTGTTTTATGCCGCTTTTTATTTGGCAAGCTTGGAGGCGATTGTTGCCACATGTGCGCCCTGAAACCGGGCTGCCTGCAGTTCGTTTTCAGTGGGAGTCCTCTCTCCCTGAGTTCCTGCAATCGTCGACGCCCCGTATGGGGAGCCGCCTGTAATCTCATCATTGCGCATCTGGCCCTGAAAGCTGTACGGCAGCCCTACGACGACCAATCCCTGGTGCAACAAGGTGATGATGAAACTGAGAATCGTGGATTCCTGGCCGCCGTGCTGGGTCGCGGAGCTCGTGAATACACTGCCGACCTTGCCGACCAGCGCGCCTTTTGCCCACAGCCCGCCGGTAGCGTCCAGGAACTGCCGCATCTGGCCGCACATGTTGCCAAAACGGGTCGGTGTGCCAAAAATGATGGCGTCTGCTGATTCAAGTTCGTCAACAGTGGCGATGGGGACGTTTTCAAATTTTTTCTGCGCCTCAACAGCCCCCATTTTGGCCAGCACCGCCTGCGACAGCGTTTCGGGAACCCTGCGCAAGGCCACCTCGGCCCCCTTGACCGTTTTGACACCTTCGGCAACAGCCTCGGACATACGGTTAACGTGGCCATACATGGAGTAATACACGACGAGAACTTTCATGGCTCCCCCTCTGTTTTTTGACGTTATAATCTGTGGGCATCTGCGGAGGAACATATTCACGAAGCCGCGCTTCGTCCAGTCCTGTGCCGGTTTCCGGGTCCCTTATAAAGCACACGCAATGGTGACAAATCTCTTGATTAACAAACGACATTTGACACCTTGATGTGTGCACATTTCAAGCCCTGACACCTTTATCGGACTCAAAAAATCAGAGCTGCCTTGTTTCCAAAAGGGACCCTCCCCAATCGCTCGATAGATAAATTCTACGCAAAAGCAATCTAAATTGCATTATTGCAGGATGTCCCATTGCTTCCCGGATTTTGGTAGATTTTTGCATTACCGGAGACAATAAAAGGAATTTCCAGCCTAAAGTGATATTTTTAGTCCCGTTATCGTCCGTGAAAAATACATTATCGACCTGATTCTCCCTCCACTCATTTTCAAATAATATGGTGGTCAGGACAGGCTGTTGGATATCTTATGCTTTTCAGGGATGGCGCCATGAACAAACGCTCCCGACTTCCTCGAACCGCACCGATGAGGCTCCAAGTGCAACCCAAACCCGAATCCAGGAAATCCGGCCGCATTAACCAGAAAGGCATAATCATGCTTGAAGATGATCTTGGGGTAACACCTTACTATGCGGTCGCCTATAACCGGAGCGAATGGGGAATGCATTTCAAGTCCCTGTTCGAATTCCATCGGGGGGCTCAGGTCTTTATTCGCATCGATGACTACACGATGTGCCAGAATCGCGTCCCGGCCAGAGTCGTGTGGTGCAAACCGTTAGAAGCCTCAAAACGATTCCGGTACGAAGTCGGTGTGGAATTCCTGCGGGAAGCAAGTGCCGCCAACATAAATACCTTCGCCGGCCGCTCTGAAAAAAATGTCGCGGAACAGAATTGATAGGCTGGGTAGGCGAGTAAGCCCGCGAGAATTTTGAGCGGAAGGAGCGAATCAATATGGAGATGACCAGCAAAATTCTGGTTGTTGACGACAATCATGACAACCGGTCCGTTGTCTATAAGATGCTATCCCGTCTGGGTTACGACGTGTCATCGGCAGATAGCGGCGAAAACGGGCTGAACGTTTTCTTGAAGGACAAATTTGATGTCGTCCTATCGGACTATGAGATGCCGGGTATGGATGGGGTCGCCTTCGCTTACCGTATCAAGGAAAATTCTCCGTGCACACGGGTGGTGATCATGACGGGCGCCGGGAAGGAAGCTGTATTTTCAAGGAAAAGCTCTGCAGTAGATGAGGTGATTTCAAAACCGTTTTCATTGACGGAAATCGGCAAGGTGATCCAACCGGCCAAAAGATAACAATGGAGGCCGCTTGTGATCGCCTTTTTTGGGGTTTGGCAGGGTGCGCAACTGGGGGGCGAATCGATTCTTGACCTCGAGCTGTTGTGAGGATAGAATAACAAAGATAAATAGTTAGGCGCAAAACCTTAAAACGAGGCAGTGATGAGGAAAAAAGCGGCCCCCTGCATCTCATTCGGGATGTGGGGGTTTTCTGTTTTTAGAGGTGGACCGGTTTCTCGGAGCATATTTTAGGGCCGGGGCTTGTGTTTCAAAATCAGCGACGCAGATCAAATAATCACAAAACGAGATCTGACACCGGAACTTTTTCCGCCCTTCTCCATGCATGAAACCGCTTCTAGGGGCAGCTCTGATATTTTCCCCCATCCCGTCTGTCGACACATTTTCATTCTATCCGAAAACAGCTTGATTGGAGAAGAACCTCCGAATTTAAAATTTTAATATTATTGTATAGGCTTGACATCTGCATCCAGGCGGACCGCGCCGACATGCTTTCCTCCGACGGAGGCCGTCTTTTCCACACCCATGAACCGGGATGCGGCCAATTTCACATCCGCCCGGCCCCATGCGGCATTAAATCGGCGCTCGATCACGGCCGCTTGTTCTTCCTTGCCCTGGGCGCGGAGGCTTTGCATCAAACCGAACAAGGCCCAGCCGTTTTCGCGGTTGTGGTTGAGGTCCTGCCAGTAAACGGCTTCCGCCTCGGCGGCTCTGCCAGCGGCCAACAACACCGCCCCCAGCGACTGCCGCACCGGCACATGCCAGTCCGGCGGCTCCATGTAAATCAGGTTGTCTTCAAGAAGCACCCCGCGATGAAGCCGAGTGATGGCCTGCTCGAAATCTCCCCGCGACGCGGCGAGCTCCCCTGCCAGCACCTCGACCGCTATTTCCAGGATCGCACGCGCCCCGTTCCGTGAAAAAGTCACCTGCAGCCCCCTCATCGAATCCATTGCGGCGATCTGTTGCAAACGGCCGAGTTCCAGGGCCGCATCGTCCGGCCGGCCGGTGGCGGTATAGGCCAGTCCGCGGGCGTAGTGCCAGACCCCTTGTAAAAAATGCCCGTCGGGGGCCGGGGCGGGTTCCTTGAGGATCTCTTCCCATTTCCCGAACCGGGTGTAAGCGAACAAGGGGGCCGTCAGAAACTGCTGCAGCAAAGGCGTCGACCGCCAGGCTTCCTCCGGAATCCGGGATGCCACTTTACGCGCGGCCTCGATGGCCTCCCGGCTGCGTCCCTCCATGCTCGTCGAGTCCCACAGGAAATGGACGTTGTGCGGGTAATAGGCCAGCGGGTACACCCCCTGGGCACGACACTGGGTGATGTAGTCCTCGTCGGCGGCAATGGCCATCTCGTTGGTTCGGGTGGCATCCGCGTAGCGTCCGAGCCGGCGGAAGATGTGCGAGGGCATATGCACCAGGTGCCCGGCTCCGGGCGCGAGCGTCAAAAGCCTTTCGGCGGCGGCTTCGGCCAATTCGGGTCGTCCGACTTCAACCGTGTGGATGTAGAAGTGAATGGCTCCGGGGTGGTTCGGTTCGCGTGTCAGCACGGATTCCAGCACGCGCATGATCACTAAAGTCTCCGGATACGGCGCGCCGTCCCGCATCCAATAATCCCAGGGCCGCAGATCCATGAGCGCTTCGGCATACAGAGCGGCGGCGTCGAGATCGTTCGGAAAGCGATTGTGCAGCACACTCATGGCGTCGGCATACGCTCGGTTCAGTGCGCCGCGGTCGGCATGCGCGTCGCCGGAATAGCGCCGGGACAAGGCCTCGATGTAGCCCTGCTCCCTTTCGGACACGCCCTTCTTCAGCGCCATCGCCTTCTGAACCAATTTGTATGCTTGAGGCTCCGCATCGGCCGACATGTCCATGTTGATGTTGGGACCGCCCACCAACGCCATCCCCCAGTAGGCCATGGCGCAGGCGGGATCGAGACGCGCCGCCTCGCCGAAGGAGCGGGCGGCTTCCGCATGGTTGAACCCGTAGGCCAACATCAGGCCCTGGTTGATGAAGAGTTGGGCATCTTGCGAAGTCGTCGTGGCCGGGAAAGTATAACTGCCCAAGTTCTGCAGCCGAGGAGCTCTCTGGTCTGCTATGGCAACCGGTGGAGTGTCATGATTAGGGCTTGCCGATACGGGTGAAAAAAGACCGTCCGTCCCGGCGCCGAAGGTTAGGATCACGAATGATACAATAGAGGTATGTAGTAGCGTTTTCATAAACACCTCGCGACAGTGTTGGAAAGTTGATGGACCGATCCTTGGCTTTCCGAAAACCGCTTCGAGGGGAAGTGGAGGATCTAAATGCAGCCGGAGCGAATCAATAAAATGCAATGAGCGAGAGAGCAAATCAAAATCAAGCGTTCAGACGCGGTTTATCGGAGTTTAGTGCGACCGCAGCACGAATGATTTCGCGCATAAGATTGGAATGCCAAACGTGCCTCAGCCGTGGTGAAAGCCTAATGCCACTCAGCAGAATTTCAAGGGGGATGAGAAAGTTTTTTGCACACCGATAACTGTGTAACTGGCAATCTTTAACCCTTCAAAGGGGAGGATTAAGATGGCTAGAACGAATTCCAATCAGGAGGCCTTCATTGGCGAAACCAAGACGGAGATAACGGAGATAACGGGTATTAATTTATCATTTTGCCATTGAACTATAATGCATCAATACGCGTTTTTCCGTTCAGGAGACCTCACATAAAAACCATCTCGAGCATGAAGTTATATTTTTAGCCCCGTCCCCATTGGGGAGATTCATCTCAGTGGGATAGGTGCCGATTTTTTCAATTTCCGGAGAGACCCTTTTTGAGACCTATTCGAGCGAGCAGGCGGCCGTCGATGGCTGCAAGACCGGCCCCGATCAGCCCCATCCCTATGAAATGCCTCCCGGCCAGCTGCTCGCCGAGAAAGGCCGTGCCCAGGAATATGGCGCTCACGGGGATGAGAAAGGTCACCAGCAGGATGTTGGTTGCGCCCGCCGTGGCCAGCACGCGAAAGTAGATGATATAGGCGAATGCCGTTGATATCGTCGCCAGCCCCAGCACCGCCCACACCACGGATGCTGCCGGAACGGTGAGCTGCCAGGGATGGTCCACCGCCAGCACCACCGGCAGCAGCATGATCGCGGATGCGCTCAGCTGCCCGGCGGCGGCCACGGCCGGGTGCACGCCCAGGCTCCGGAACCGCCTGCCGTATATCCCGGCGAACGCATAGCAGACCGCGGCCCCGAGCACGGATAGCTGCGCCAGGACGTTCGCACCCATTCCCCGCAGCGCCTCCGGGCCGATGATGACGGCGACGCCCGCCAGCCCCACCAGCACGCCGATCAGACGGTTTGCGGTCAGCTTCTCGTCTCGGGTCAAGAAATGCGCGACGATGACGGCGAACACCGGGGTGGTTGCGTTCAGAATCGAAGCCAGGCCGCCGGGAATGCGGGTCTGCCCCCAGAAGATCAGGCTGAACGGGATCACATTGTTGAGAAGCGCGATGCTGAAGAACGCCGACCAGGTTCTCAGGTCCCCCGGAAGGCGCAGGCCGACCGCCGGGACAAGCAGGGCCAGCACGCCGGCGGCCAGCGCCACGCGCAAAAAGACCAGGGTCAGCGGCGGCAGCGACTTCACCGCGACCGCGACGAAGAAAAAGGTGCCGCCCCAGACGACCGATAGCCCCAGCACGAGGCCCCAGTCGCGCAGCCCCATGGTGCGGTTGACGGCAGATTCACTCACGCATCCTCTCCTTTGCAGCGATTTGCTGACGCCGACTATAATCAGGTCATCGAAGGGTCACAACCCGTTTCTTGCGGTTTTCTCATTCCATGCTGCCCAACTAGAACACCTCGCCCGCATGCAGCGCTTTGACGAATTTTTCAACCGGCCAGATGCGGACATCGTCAAAGGAGTATTAACGGTCTCATAATTGTCTTTACGTCGTCATTCCGGCAGGCTGTTAGCCGGAATCCATTTAATTCAACCCGTTCTGGATGCCGGATCATGTCCGGCATGACGGTTCAATTTCGGGGCGATTAATAAGTGCGTGAACAGTATACTGTAAATTTACAATGTAATTTTACAACAACCTATACAAAATGATCGCACCCGACTTCGGAGCCGTCGGAATCGCATTATGGTTTCTACTAAAGCAACCTAGGCCTGAAATATGAAACCCGCTTCATTCGCGCCAAATGCCATCTGGAACGAGCCCATAAGCGAAAATGTGCTATAGTAGTAGCAAATTAACACGAACGAACGGAGGCGGTATGCCGAGAATCATTGGAGGAATCTGGGGAATTTTATTTCTGATGCTGGTTTGCGTCTTCCCGGCTGATTCCCAGGACGACAAGAACCCGTTGGTTCTGGAGCTGTTTGCCAAGTCGGGACTGGATCAGCTGACAGAGCGGCTCCCCATGATCGTCCAGCAGGGATTGCATCAGGCATTTGCACAGGATGAGAACCTGAAAAAGCTTCCAACCCAGACCTTTCAGGAGATCATGGATGCAGCTGCGAGCGCATACGAATCTCAGAAATTAAGGAACATCATGCTGGGATCGTTTGCCGGCAAGATGGATGACGCCGAAATCAGATCGGTCATTCGATGGCTGGATTCGCCCACCGGTGTGAAATGCACGGATCTCGAAAAACAATCCTTAACCCCCGAAGGGTTTCAGGAGCTATCCCGGTTCGCGGAGGAAATCCAGAAAAAGCCTCCGCGGCCCGCGCGGCTGAAGCTCATCGGGGAGCTTGACCGGGCCACCAAGGCTACGGCCACATCCGTCGAAATTTTCATCAACTCGAACCTGGCCGTTGCAACAGCGGTAGCCCTCTCCCTCCCGCAGGAGAACTCCATGCTCCTTTCAGATTTTAAAAAGAAGCTTGAAACCAGCAGGGCCGCCATCGAAAATGCCCTGCAGGAGCAGACTCGGATCAGCTTGCTCTACACCTACCGCTCGCTCTCGGACAGCGAAATAAAGGAGTATATCGATATAGCCACCTCTCCTGCCGGGAGCAAATTCAACGCCGTCGGCATCGAAGCTTTCCAGAAGGCCATGGTTGAAGGCGGGATGGATTTCGGCCAGGCGGTCGCGAAAGTGTTCGAGAATGTGAACCAAAAAAAAGAAATCTAGAAATCTGGAGATCTTCGACCGCAAGGTGCCGCATGACGGGGGCTGTTTGAATGCAATTTTTTCAGTACGGACAGGCAGAGATCGATTACTTGGCATGTCGCGACCGCAAGCTCGGCCGGGCGATCGGCCGAATCGGCAGGATCGAGCGGCCGGTCATGCCGGACCTGTTCAAGGCCCTGGTTCATTCCATCTTGGCCCAGCAGATCTCGCGGAAGGCCGCCGATACCGTGTGGGCGAAGCTCTCCGAACGGCTTGTGGACGTCGCGCCTCGCAACGTCGCCGGCACCGATGTCTCCGATATTCAAAAATGCGGGCTTTCGATGCGCAAGGCCGGATATATCAAGGGGCTCGGCGAGGCGGTCATGAGCGGCAGGCTGGATTTTTTGAAATTAAGGGAAATGCGCGACGAGGAGGTTATCGAAAAGCTGTCGTCCTTTCCCGGCATCGGGGTCTGGACCGCCGAAATGCTGCTGATTTTCTCCCTATGCCGGCCGGACGTGGTGAGCTGGGGAGATCTGGCCATCCGACGCGGGATGATGAAATTGTATGGATTAAAAGCGCTTTCAAAAACGCAATTCGATCGGTTCCGCAATAGGTACTCACCCTGCGGCTCGGTTGCATCCCTTTATTTGTGGGCGCTGTCGGTCGATTAGGAGACGTCGACATCCCCTCCGATGCTCCGGGCACTTGTTCCCGATCTATCCCGTTGAGCATCCATTCGTCAGCCTCCCAGGCAGTACTACCAATAAATTTCTGATATCTTTCGTCTTGCGGCGCCGTTCGGACGGGGACTTCGGTGTTGACAAGCCCGCTCCGCCTTTGTTAATCCTCAACGGCCCCAAAACATTTATATTCAGCATCAAACGCTTCATTCCCGGGCTCTCTGGGTCTGCGCGGAATCCTGCGTGCCTTCTAGAAGTTGACCCCAAGTAAAGCCAAGGTCGCCGGATTTTTTCCGACGGATCTGGTGGAAAATTTGGGCTCTGCGGTGCACCAGCATCATAAACGCTTTAAAAAGCTAAGGAGGATGGCATGAGATTTCGCAACTGTCTGGCTCTGATTTTGGCTATCGCTCTGCTGACCGGCTTCGCGGCCGGTCCTGCCGCCGCGGGCAAAAAGGATGGCACGCTCAATATCGCTCTTGAAAAAGAGCTCGAAACCCTGGACTGGTATTTCAATACGGCCAGGGAAGGCATCGTGCTTTCCCAGCACGCCTATGATTTCCTGATCTACCGCGACCCCGTCACCTTCGAGCACAAGCCGCTCCTGGCCACCTCCTGGAAGTGGTTGGGCGACACGGTGCTCGAGCTCGAGCTGCGCCAGGGCGTCGTCTTTCACAACGGCGCCAAATTTTCGGCAGACGACGTGGTCTACATCCTCAATTACGCCGCCAATGCCGACAACAAGGTCAAGTACTGGACCTACGTCAACTGGATCAAAGAAGTCAAAAAAATAGGCGACTACAAGGTTCAGATCATCACCCACAAGCCCTTTCCGCCGGCTATCGAGTTTCTGTCCTGTGCCATGCCCATTTACCCCAAGGACTACTATGCCCAGGTAGGCTCCAAAGGCTTCGGCGCGAAGCCCATCGGCACCGGTCCCTACAAGGTCGCCGAGGTCGAGCCCGGAAAAAAGATCGTGCTGGAGGCCTTCGACAAGTATTTCGCGGGCAGCCCCAAGGGCAAGCCCGCCATCCAGCGCATCGTCTGGCGCACCATCTCGGAGGTCAACACCAAAGCGGCCGAGCTCATGACCGGCGGCTTGGACTGGGCCTGGCTCATCCCGCCCGACCAGGCCTCCAAGCTGGCGCAGGTGCCCAACCTGACGGTGGTGGCCGGCGAAACCATGCGCGTCGGCTTCCTTTACATGGACGCCGCCAACGTCACCAAGGACGCCTTCCCGGACAATCCCTTCACCAAGCTCAAAGTCCGGCAGGCTATGAACTTCGCTATCGACGCCCCCATGATGTCCAAGACCTTGGCGGGCGGACAGTCCAAGCCGATCGACTCGATTTGTTATCCCAGCCAGTTCGGCTGCACCAGCGATGTGGCCAAGTACCCCTATGACCCCGCCAAGGCCAAGCAGCTCCTCGCCGAGGCCGGCTATCCCGACGGCTTCGAGGTCGATTTTTACGTCTACCGCGACCGGCCCTACTCCGAGGCCATCGTCGGCTACCTCGCCAAGGTCGGCATCAAGGCCAAGCTGATCCAGCTCCAGTACTCGGCCATGCGCGAAAAATTCCAAGGGGGCAAGGTCCAACTCGCCTTCTGGACCTGGGGCTCCAACTCCATCAACGACATCAGCGCCATCATCGACTATTGGTTCATGCACACCTCCGACGACGTCGCCCGCGACCCCAAGGTGCTCGAGCTCCTGACGGCCGCCGGCGCAGAGATGAATGTCGAAAAGCGGAAATCCCTTTACAAGGAGGCCCTCCAGATCATCGCGAGCCAAGCCTACACCGTGCCGCTCTTCACCTGGGTGAGCAACTACTGCTTCAGCTCGGAGCTGGATTTCACCCCCCACAGCGACGAGACGCCCCGTTTCTTCTCGGCCAAATGGAAATAGGCCCGACACGTGCGCCTTAAGCGGTGCACCCCGCCCCGGGGGTGCACCGCCAAGCCCGATGGACCGCGGGGCTACTCGCCCCATTGAATCATCGCCGAAAATTGCGAAATGCTCGTTTACACCTTGAAACGTCTGGCACTGGCTCTTCTGGTGGCCGTCACGGTCTCTGTGGTGAGCTTCATGCTCATCCGGGTCTCCGGCGATCCGGCTATCGCGCTGGCGGGAGATGCCGCCTCCGCCGAGCAGATTCAGCACATCCGCAAACAGTACGGCTTCAACCGGCCCCTCTGGGTTCAATATCTGGACTGGGGCTGGCGCGCCCTGCAGGGCGATTTCGGCGAGTCTCCCTATTTCCGCCTGCCCGTGAGCCAGATCATGGGCGACCGCATCGGGGTCACCATGACCCTGGGCGCATGCGCCCTGGCGTTCGCGGTGCTGGTCTCCCTGCCGCTCGGCATCGTGGCCGCGGTGCACCCCAACACTTGGGTGGACCGCCTGGCACTGGGCATCGCGGTCCTGGGGCAGGCCATGCCTTCCTTCTGGTTCGGCCTGATCCTGATCATCTTCTTCTCCGTGACCCTGCGCTGGCTTCCGGTCTCGGGCACCGGCTCCTGGCAGCATTTCGTCATGCCCACCATCGCGCTGGGCTACTATGCCACGCCGGCCTTCATGCGCCTCATCCGCTCGGGCATGATCGAGGTGCTTTCTTCGGACTACATCCGCACCGCCCGGGCCAAGGGCCTCCGCTGGCCCAAGGTTCTCTTCAAGCATGCCCTTAGAAACGCCATCATCCCGGTGGTCTCCCTGGCCGCGGTGCAGTTCGGCTTCATGCTGGGGGGATCAATCATCATCGAGAGCGTCTTCGCTCTGCACGGCATCGGCTACCTCGCCTGGGAGTCGATCGGCCGCTCGGACCTGCCGGTGGTGCAGGCCGTCGTGCTCATGCTCTCCCTGATCTACGTGGTATTGACCCTTCTCTCCGACATCCTGAACGCGGTGTTGGATCCCCGTATCCGGGTGCAGTAGGATGACGGCCTCCGACCGCTCGACGGGCTCGCCGGCGGAAAACGGCCTCGGGCTGGAGGTCGTCTTCCCCTCCCCCCGGCAGATCATGCGGCGCGCCATGCTCCGCCACAAGGGCTTCCTGTTGGGCCTGGCCGTGATCGCGGCGGTGACCCTGCTGACGATCCTGGCTCCGGTTCTGGCCCCGCACGACCCCTACGCCCAGGACCTGGAGCGGCGTCTGATCCCCCCCGTCTGGCAGGCGAAGGGCACCTGGGACCACCCCCTCGGGACCGACAACCTCGGCCGCGATTACATAAGCCGGCTGATCTACGGCTCCCGGGTTTCGCTCTTCATCGGTCTTTCGGTCATGCTCATCGCGGGCCTCATCGGCACCACCCTCGGTCTTCTGGCCGGCTATTTCGGCGGCAGGATGGACATGTTCGTGAGCTTCCTCATCACGGTGCGTCTCGCCTTGCCCGCCGTGTTGGTGGCGGTGGCCGTGGTGTCGCTCATCGGCGGATCGATGCAGGTCATCGTCATCGTGCTGGGGCTTCTGGTCTGGGACCGGTTTGCCGTGGTCATCCGCGCCTCCACCCAGCAGATCCGCCCCCTGGAGTACGTGGCCGCCGCCAAATCCGCAGGCTGCTCCACCTTCCGCATCCTGGCCCAGGAA
>Ga0105093_10000061_pt1 | contig 39241 bp, 41 predicted proteins | sample PPLLak3March2015_2_FD_79111 | JGI IMG/M metagenome (GOLD analysis project Ga0105093, IMG submission 79111) | Freshwater sediment microbial communities from Prairie Pothole Lake near Jamestown, North Dakota, USA - PPLs Lake P8 Core (3) Depth... | ecosystem: Environmental > Aquatic > Freshwater >... | reverse complement strand
GATTTTTTTTCATTAAAAATTATTCTCTGACAGAAAACTTTAAATTAATTAAACACATATCAAAAAAAACTAGGAGATATTAAAAAACACTAGGTAGTGAGGTGGAAATAGATGAAAATATGGAACTCTAATGAGTTAATTGGAAAAGAAGTATTTGATGCAACCGGTAATGCAGTCGGTTGGGTCGACAAAACATGGAACAGCTGGAACGACGACTATCCTGGGCATTTTTTCGGGATAAAATTAAATGACTTCGCACGGAACACCTATTTCAGAGGTGCGAACAAATTAATACCGGTCTATAACGACTATATCCGCACGGTAGGCAACACGGTCACGTTGACCAAAACGATGGACGATCTGACCAGATACTGGAACAAGACCGTTCCTTGTGGGACTATGACCTGTCCGGTCGATGAGTTAATTGAGATGCCGGTCTATGACAAGTTCCACTCTCGAGTCGGAACTTTTACTACGTGGGTGGAAAGCAATGGGACAATTAACAACCTAGGTATCTTGCTGGATCCATATATCTGTGAAACCTGGCATCTGCCGTTTAACACGACTTTCCCGATTGAGCCGAATCATATCACCACTGCGAAAAACACGATTACCTTAGACCAAGCGCTTCACGAGTTAAAAGAATACTGGCAGAAGACTCGGAAGTACTAGAAAAAATATACGAACGGTAGGAGATTGATTCTCTCTTACCTCTCTTTTTTGTTTTTTATTGTTTTATTGGATATAGGTGTTGTCGTTTTCTGTTTGGTCTGGTTTGTTTTGAAATGTTTTATTGGTGACTTCGATAATTTTTCTATAGTTTTCTCCGTGGAGATTTAAGAGGGTTTCTTCGAAGCTGATTTTGAAGGAGCTTTTCATGGTGGCAAGAACCAGGATGTATCGGACAAGCCAGAGGGCGAGTTGCCTGGTGAATTCAGGGTCGTTCTGTTTTGAGAGTTCTTTGAAGATATGGGTCTGAAGGAGGTCGTCAATTGCCTTTTTTATGGAGACGCTTTCTTGTTGGGCCATAAATCACATCTCATGTTTTCTTCGGGTTTTCCTTATTTTTAATGTTTATATATTATATATTATATTAAATAATATTTAAACCTATGGTCCAACCCAGCTAAAAACAGTAAAAAATGGCAAGAAAGCAATCAAAAATAAAAACTGACAACCATGAAGTAAACATCATCGTGCATCAGTAGAATTTGGAAATCTTTTTAAAGAACCAGGTCTTCTTCAACCGGTACTCTGAGGAAGGAAACCTATGAACAAACCCATGCAACTCTTTGGAATCATCGCAACTTTGACCTGCGTGCTGCTGATGAGCAGCGGCTGCACTGAACAAAACAAGCCATCAACAGAGGAAACTTTTCAAACGATCCTCGAAAAAGCCGCAATCCTGGAATCAGTGTATTATGAGATTGATACAACATTTATCATCGATGGTATAATTCCCCAGATAAAGACTATGAAAATATGGCAAAAAACCTCCTATTTGAAAGAAGAAGTCAATGTCACATCAGTCAGTACGAACAGCACAACGGGGAATATCACGACTACCCTCACCGTCATCAAACGACCTGAAGGCTTCTACCGCTACGACAACGTCTCACAAACCTATCAGCTTGATTCACAGCTGATTATCCCCCAACCATCTATATCAGATATGATACAAAATCTCCTAAACAACCAGACCATCACCATCATAGGAACCGAGAACATCAGCGGCAAACCAACCACCATCATCCAATACCATCCAAACCAAGGTGGGAACTCCACAACCGTCACAATCTGGATCTGGAACGAAAAAGGTATACCACTCAAAGAACAATACGTCTCAAACAGCGAAGGAACCTCTGTTACAATAGACTCCATCTACAGCAATCACTCATTTGCGGACATCCCAGACAGCACATTCAGCGTCGAATAATCACATCCCGATTGACAGACGCTACCCTCCGTCATTCTGCTTCCTTCAGTCACGTCTCTGAAAAAAACCATGGAGTCCTACTCGATTACCTTTTAGAAAAATACACCTGAAGTTTTTTCCAATACCATTCTTTCCACCCCCGGGCAACCTCCTCGTACAACGCCTCAGGGATACCAGTCTGTGTGAAATCCAAACGAGTCCCACGATCAATTTTCTTCAACTCGAACATTACCATTGAATAATGGCCCCCAGGCCAGTCAGAACCCCGCCATCGTTGTACTATCTTCTTATCAGGAACAATCTCGACATTTGACCCGGTCGCCCAGTCGTCCCATACGTTGAAGTTATCCCCAACATTCCGACCAATCGTTGCTTTCGCACCAGTAAATTCCGCATGTCTTTTCGAATCGATTAGCGTTTCATAGACTTCATGAGGTTCAGTCTCAATAACAACGGATTGATGAAGGGTTTTTGTTTTCATAGACACTCACCTAGGTGATTATTGAATAAAGGTTTTCTGTATAAAAAGATATCAATAAAAGAAAAAAATAAGTATTCATTATTTTGAAAGGATTTGCTTCGACTATGAGTTTTTCTCAGCGATATCTCCAACGATCGGAAGCTTGAATTTCACCATCTGATAGGCTTTGACCATCAGGACAAGCCACACGACAAACACAAGCCCCCAGAAAAACCAACTTATCCATGCGAAGAAATACCAGCCAGAGCCATATGAGAACACTCCAAAGAACCCACCGAATAACCAGGCAAGTATCATCAATGGAAGAAACACCAGGATTGATTGCATCGCATGAAAACGAATGAACTTATTCTTGTTTTCGACAAAATAAAAAAACAGTCCAGAGATCCAAAAGAAAAGATAGCAGAGCACAGCCTCAAAATTCTCCTCTAGCCCTAACGATGTTTTCGTCATAATCCTATATCTATGAAAGCCTTATTAGCGTTTTCCTCAGAAGAGTAGGATAGATAGAGATGATATGAAAAAAATAGGGATACAGAAAAAAAAGATGGAAAAAAACGAGGAGCGATTCTTGTTACCTTATTCTCAGTGTCTCAATAACTGATTGAACAGCATGAATCAACTCTTTGGCTTGATCCCTTGGAAGTTTTTTTCCGAATTGGGCTTTGACATAGTAAATGAATGCCTGGAGCTGATGAATCACCACATGGATTTTATGATGTTTCAGAAGATGTGGAATGTTCTCCAAACTTGATAATAAATTTTTCTTCAGACCCTTCGGGATTTTTAAACCAAGAATGATTCCCCTGAGGGCATCCATCGATGTTGGAGGACTTTTTACAACAACCTGCATGGATGAATGACTTGCTGCATCATCATCGTCTACGAGAGTTACAGTGATTTCATACTCTCCTGCTTTTTCATAACTATGCGAACCACGTAGTATGGTAATACCGCATTCTATTGTGTAACTTGTTGAAATACCATCGCCCCATTCAATTGTCACCGTATGTGCGTCATGAATTCCTGGATCGGAGAACATAACTGTTAATTCAAATGGAACACCAGGTTGATAGGGATTGCTTGGTGAAACTGATAATGATTCAATGAGAGGAGGAAGGTTATTGACCGTTACAACCGCGGTATCTTCCCCATATTCCATACCATCATTGAACACCATGACAAGAACACTATAGACTCCATCATCAAGATACCTATGGGATAAATCAAAGGTATTTCCGGGGTTTAACTCAAGGGCAAAAGCCCCTGTATCATCATAATAATCAACGATAGCGGTGTAGGTTGTTGAATCTGTGTCTCCAAGGAATCCTGAGCTAAGAAACAGGGATCCTTCATCAATAAAACCATCAGGTCCCGCTTCGACTGATGCGATCTCACCGACGATGACATCCCATTCAGCGACCGCCTCCCCACCATCAGAATCAACAATCGTCATCATGATTTTATAGATCCCTGACTCTGCGTATACATGGGACGCGCTGGCTGAAAATTCTCCAGCCCCTAAAGAGAGTTCGGTCGAGGTTCCATCATCCCAGGAAAATATTGCGATAAACGTATCTAAGGAGGCTGTTGGTGATCGTGGATCTGACAATCCATCAAAAAAATTTACCACTAAAAAGAACTCTGCATCTTCATCAACCTCTGTTGATCCTTCAATGGAAGAAATCTGTGGTGGTACGTTCGATATTGTTACTAACGTGGTATCAGTAGCGGTGCTGGTACCGTCAGAAACCTCAAGAGTGATTTCACCGGAAAAATCATCATACCAGGTCCATTCCATATATGGATAGTTCCCGTTCTCCATCCATGATCCATCAATATTCCAACGATAGGTCAATGGGTCGGCCTCTTCATCTAAAGATCCCGAGGCATTTAACAAGATTGGACTGCATTCTTCACCAAGATACGGACCACCGGCCATAGCAACTGGAGATGCTTCCAAAGCTGCAACAGATGTCTGCATTCCAACAAAAGCAGTCAAGAGAAATAACATCGCGATAACAAAACTGGTTTTTTTCTTTTTAAAAGCCATCGTGTCTACCTCCACCTACAATATACTCTTTTGTCTTGTAAAGTATATAAAAATATTTAAGGAAAATGACAATCCCGGTAGAACAACAAAACGGAAAAATACCAAAAAAAAAGAAAAATAATAAAAAGAGGTGGACCTGCACTCTATCCTTTATGGATAGTTATCTGACCACCACTTAATGCAGAATCCTCGTTGTTGTCGAATACAATCAGGTCCCCGTTATTCATATCCCAGATTTTTATCCTGAATGTATCGATACCACCGCCTCCGCTGATCTGACCATCCCGGATTGTCACCAGGAACCCATAATTCCCTTCACCGTTGATTGTCCCGGTTCCCTTATACATCGCAAGGGATCCTGCGACAACTAGCCATTCATAGGTATGTGAATGGAAATTCAGTGATGCCCCATGGAGCTGGAATTCGGTATTACCCTCCGGGGTGGTTTGACCTTTCTTGTATTTTGAGACAAATCCAAAGGTGGCTTTGCCAGTATAAGATTGATCGGCTGGATAGGACCCAGGTTGAGCGACAATCCATCCACCGCCAGTCACGAATCCCATACCGGGATTATAGACAACCACGTAGTACTCCAAGATCTTTGTATCAGAGTCACCATCATCATCAGTCACGGTAAGAGTGATTTGATACACACCAGCTGTACTGTAAACATGACTTGTGGTTATCTCATAAGTACCAACTGCTACATTGACAGGTGTTGTTTGACCATCGCCCCAGTCAACAGTTGCAATATGAGTATCGAGATACCCCGGATCAGAAAACAGACTGTTGATGGTATAAAGGGAATTTAGTGGAATGGGATCGGTTGATGAACCAGTTAATGATTCAATGGTTGGTGCAACGTTATAGACTGTAACCATCACCTCATCAGATCCCCATTCTTCCCCTTCATTATATGCAGTGACAACAACGCTGTAAAGGCCGTTATCACCATAGATATGTTGCAGGGCAAAGGTGTTTCCTGGATTTAGGAGCAACTCTTGAACCCCGGTTCCATCCCCATAGTCCACCTGGGCTGAATATGAACCACTGTCATCAGCAAGAAAACCAGCACCCATAAATTCTGAACCTTCATTGAGTTCAGCATCTTGACCAGCATCGACTGGTTGTTCATTACCAAAGACAGTAACATACCAGTAATAAACAGCCTGACCACCATCATCGTCAGTAATGATGATAGTAATCATGTATTCTCCTGCAGCAACATAGACGTGAGCACCTGATATCGTAAATTCTTGAGTCCCTAATGGATAAGAATCAAAGATCCCATCACCCCAGTCAAAATAAGCGGTAAACGTATCTGATGAAGCAATTATCCCACGTATCGGATCATCGAATCCATCAAAAAAGACGACATTGATAATTAACTCCTCTTCCAATGTGATTTCTGTCGGACCAGTCACTGAAGAAATCACAGGATCGACATTTAAGATTGTTACCATGGCGGAATCCATAGCTGTGGCTTGACCATCAGAGATCTCAAGAAGGACTTCTTCATTGAAATCATCAAACCATGCCCAGGTAAGGTCTGGATTATTATAGTTATCAACCCAATACTCTCCTAGATACCATCGATTTGTCAATGGGTCCCCATCTGGATCATATGATCCTATTGTATCCAAGAGGATCTCTTGACATTCATAAGTTATATAGGGGCCATTGGCTTCTGCCACGGGTGGTTGATTTGCACTAACATTTGTCGCCATGCCGACAAATGCCGTCAGCACCAGCATCATGCCTATACAAATTACTCTTTTTTTCTTTTGAATGAACATCTCTGCCTACCTCCAAAATCTTACTCTACTTCTCCTTTTGTTATCAGGACGTATATAAAAATATCTTTATAAAATTACAAAATGGAAAAATTCTTTTTTAATTGTTTGTCAGCAGGAAAAACAATTTAAAACATCAGCTTCTTCCATCATTACTATATACAGATACATATCTTTTAGAGAGAGACTCTGAGGAAGATTATCCATGGGAAAAAGTTCAAAAGCAAAGATGTTCAATAGAAAAGCAGCCAGGAAACAAAGCAAACCAAATGAAATTATTAAAGCTTTAGATCTCAAACCCGGTCTGATCATTGCAGACATTGGATCAGGTGGTGGATTCTTCACCTTTCTTTTTTCCCAGATAATTGGGGAGAAAGGGAAAGTCTATGCAGTTGATACGAATCATGATTTCCTAGAATTTATTGATGAACAAGCAATAAGACTAGGGTTTACAAATATCACGACTGTACACACAACAGAACAAGTGATCCCATTGCCCTCGAACTGTGTCGACCTTCTCTTTATCCGGAGCGTGTACCATCATTTAAAAAATAGATCTCATTATTTCTCAGAAGCAAAAAAACTTTTGACAAGACAAGGACGAATCGCCATCATAGAATTCTCACAGCAGGGCTCCAGATTCAGTTTCCATCGACGATGCGGCCATAACGTTCCGAAGGAAATCATCATTGAAGAAATGAGCAATGCTGGGTATTCGGTTTCCGCATCGTTTGATTTTCTACCGGTGCAATCTTTTACTATCTTCCGACCAATCCAGTGAAAAAAGCGGAAGAAACGAAAGAACCGATATTATTAAATACACCCACAGCCTTAATATTAACAATTGTTAATTACGGAGAAAAGGAGAAAACACCCCCATGAAAAACATATCATCAATGATACTATTACTCATAAGTATACTAATCCTTCTGACCACCTCTTATACAGGATGTTTCGAACAACAGAACATTCAACTCGACGCAGTCGAAATACGAGAATACCAGGGAGAAAAACTTTCCTCAGTCAACGATTTCCGAGAAAACTCCATCAAAGGACCACAAAACATCAACACATCAACATACCATCTCACAATAACAGGGCTGGTCGGAACACAAAAAAACTACACCTATGACGAGATCCTCACGACATTCCAACACTACAAAAAAGTTGTCACCCTGGACTGTGTCGAAGGATGGAGCGTCAAAATCCTCTGGGAAGGCATCCTTGTAAAAGACCTCATCAGCGAAGTACAACCAGATTCAAACGCTACCGCAATTATCTTCAAAGCCATTGATGGTTACACCACCTCATTCCCTCTGAATTATACAACAGAAAACAACATCCTACTCGCGTACAAAATGAATAACGCAACACTCCCACCAGAACGTGGCTTTCCCTTCCAACTCGTTGCAGAAAGCAAATGGGGATACAAATGGATTAAATGGGTCACTGAAATCGAAGTTTCAGACAATCTATATTATAAGGGATACTGGGAAAGTAGAGGATACTCAAACAGCGGAAATCTGAACGAAAGTTTCTTTGAGAAATGAACACTATGAACATAATTCCCCCCGTACAAACACTCACCCACGTGCTACTCGCCATCGTCAGTATTCTCTTTATCCTCACCGGATTTGGTATTTCCAATTACCAAACAATCGAAGCCCTCACAGGTGGTACATTATCGAAACTCACATCCTTTCAGATCCATTCCAATCTGATTCTTCCCTTCATCGTCTTGCTCATCGCCCATATCGGTTTTACTATCGGAAAAAAAATTAAGAAAAAAAAACCTTCCTAATTCCAAATGTATTATTCCTTGACTGGAAAAAACAATTTAAGCTCTTTACTTGTTAACATCACTTGTGAACACAAAAAAACTAGGCGTAGGAATAATACTACTCGCCAGCATCATGTGGGCGATAGAGCCGATCTTGGCCAAACTTTCCTTTGAAAACTCTGATTTTCTCCACACCTCAGCGATTCGTGCCATAGTTGCTGCACTCACCGCATTCATCTACATTGTAGTCACACGAAAAGCTCCATTGAAGGTGACCAGACAGCAGCTGTCCCCCCTCATCTACATCGCACTAGTCGGAACACTGATTGCGGATTTCATGTATTTCGTCGCCTTATCTCAAATCCCAGTCATCAACGCTGTCATCATCGGACATATGCAGCCTATCTTCATCATCGCCTTTGGATTCTTCCTACTCAAAACAGACAAGCTTACCAAGTTCGACTATCTTGGCATCATCCTGATGATCCTCTCGGGATTGCTCGTCACCACCAGGACCATGGACAACCTGCTTGCGTTACGATTCGGCACCCTTGGAGACCTCATCGTACTATCTGCCACCATTGCCTGGGCGACCTCCGCGATCGTCATGAAAAAATACCTGACCAAGATGGACGCAGGCGTGATCAGCTTCTACCGGTTCTTCTTCCCAGCATTACTCTTCGCAGCGTACCTAGGGCTGACGTCCTCGCTGTTCATCGCAAATCTCTACCAGGTCTGCATTGGAGTGATAATAGGAATCGGCACTATCCTATACTATGAAGGATTAAAACGTCTGAAAGCAGCACAAGTATCCGGCTTGGAGCTCTCCACTCCTTTTTTCGCAGCCATCCTTGCGTATCTCTTTTTGAGCGAACTTGTCACAACCATACAGATCATCGGGATCGCATTGCTCTTCGTCGGTGTGTATCTCATCTCAAAAAAAGAAGAATAAATTTTTTTTTTTTTTATTTCTCACCAATTGTTTTTCGTATCGCCTCTGCAAAACGTAAGACATCCTGTGGTTGGGTGGTAAACGAACACATGAGCCGAACTTCACAGGTGCGTTCATTGAACCGATGGAAATAATACTGCTTCTGAAGCCGTAGGATACAATGATTCGGGATGACTGCGTACACCATGTTTGTCTGCACCTCCTGGGAAATCTCTATCCCAGGGATGCTCCGGAGCTGTTCTGCCAGCAGCTGAGCCATCTCATTGGCCTGCAACGCATTCCGCAACCACAGATCATTGGAAAGAAACGCGGAGAACTGCGCAGAGATGTATCGCATCTTACTAGTCAGCTGCATCCCTTGTTTGCGGATAAACTCAAAATTCTTCGCAAGATTCTGATCGAAAAACACCACAGCCTCCCCGTACATCATCCCGTTCTTCGTTCCCCCGAATGACAACACATCCACCCCCGCAGCTCCAGAAAGTTCATGTAAACCCGTCTTCAAAAATGCTGCCGCGTTGCACAACCGGGCGCCATCCATATGTAGCAACATCCGATGCGTATGAGCAAAATCTGCAAGGGTTCGTATTTCCTCTGGATGATACACGGTTCCTCGCTCGGTCGCCTGTGTGATTGAAATAACATGCGGTTGAGCCATATGAGGATCATCTATACCAATAATACAGGGTTCAATTCCATCGACGGTGAGTTTCCCATCAGCTGTTGGGATATTGACCAGTTTCGCACCGATATAATTCTCAGGACCGCAACATTCGTGGACCGTGAGATGAGCACTTTCCGCACAAAAAATCGAGTGAAACGAATCGGTCACGCTCCGAAGTCCAAGGATGTTTGCCGCGGTCCCGTTATACACAAAGAAGACAGCGGATTCTTTCCCAAATATCTCCTTGAGTTGCTTCATCGCTTGTGCGGTATACTCATCATGACCGTAAGCAACGACATATCCGTCATTGACGTTTCGAAGGGCACGGAGAACATCTGGATGTACCCCGGAATGATTATCGCTTCCAAAACCCGCAAATATCGACATGCATGCACCAAGCAGCGATTGTTATAAAAAATCTTCTATCTGATTTGTACTGCGGTTCATAAATGCAATAAAAAAAAAGAAAAAAAGAATTAGTAAAAAAATAATGAATCGCTATAGTATCTATTTTTTACTAAAATCTCTTTGGGCGATGTTGCTGATAGCAATCCCTGCAATATACAGGTTTTGTACCATTCGGTACAAACGGAACTTCACATTCTTTCCCACAATCTGCACAGGTCGCTTTATGCATTTCTCGTGGTGCGCCCCCATAACGACCGCGTCCTTCTTCTCTATACATACTTATTACTTCCTAATATTGCGGTTGTATTAACCATGCTGTATTTAAACATATACCTCAGCGAATTAGAATGAAAAAACAAGCGAAATTCTCGTTTTTTAGGAAAAAATACACGTTGTTTCCCCATAATACTCACTAAAAAGCATTTTTTATCAATAAAGCAGCCCCGGGCGGATTTGAACCGCCGACGTTGGCTCCAAAGGCCAAAATGTTGCCACTACACCACGGGGCTAATTGACTCATACCGGGAATCTTTGATTTTATTTAAGGATATGCATTCTGTGAGAATGATTTATTTCTTCTGCGCTGTCTTCTGAAGCTTTGCCCAGGAGTCACGCAGTTCAACGGTTCGATTCAGAACCAACGAATTCTTCGCAGTCGTTGGGTCAATGCAGAAGTAACCAAGGCGTTCAAACTGGAAACGATCAAACGCTTTGAGGGACGCAATCGCGGGTTCCACCTGACAGTCACGGAGCGTCGTAAGGGAATGTGGGTTGAGGAACTCTTTGAATTCTACTCCTTTCTGTCCTACAGGATCAGCAACCGTAAAAAGCCGGTCGTACAATCGTGTTTCTGCAGGTATCGCATGCGGTGCAGACACCCAGTGAATCGTGGATTTCACTTTTCGGCCGTCCGGAGCGTATCCTCCCTTGGTCGCAGGATCATAGGTACAATGCAGTTCGACTGGCCTTCCGTCTTTTTTGACTACCTCAATGCATTTAATGAAATAGGCGTAGCGGAGCCGCACCTCCCGACCGGGGGCGAGCCGATAGTAATCCTTTGGCGGGTTTTCCATGAAATCATCCTGTTCAATGAAAAGTGTCTGTGAAAACGGGATCTTCCGAGACCCCATCGTGGGATCCTCCGGGTTGTTGACCGCATCTAACTCCTCGGTCTGAGTAGCAGGATAGTTATCAAGAATGACTTTGAGTGGACGAAGGACCCCCATGAACCGTGGTGATGTCTTGTTCAGATCCTCCCTGATGTTATGCTCAAGGAACTCAAAATCAACGATACTGTTGAATTTCGCAACCCCAATCCGTTTACAGAACATCCGAATCGCTGAAGGGGAATACCCGCGACGACGCATTCCGCTGATGGTCGGCAGACGAGGATCATCCCAACCGCAGACATGGTTTCCCTCAACCAATTGAAGCAGCAGCCGTTTGCTCATGACCGTAAAGGTCAGGTTCAACCGCGCGAACTCGATCTGCTGCGGATGATACACCCCAAGTGCGTCCAGGAACCAGTCATACAATGGTCGATGATTCTCAAACTCAAGAGTACAAATCGAATGGGTGATGGCTTCGATAGAGTCCTCCAGACCATGCGCCCAGTCGTACATCGGGTAGATGCACCAAGCATCACCAGACCGATGATGGCTCGCATGCAGAATCCGGTACATGACCGGATCACGCATGTTCAGATTTGGATGTGACATGTCGATTTTCGCGCGCAGGACTTTTTGGCCATCTGCGAATTCCCCTGCTTTCATCCGCTGGAATAGGTCCAGGTTCTCTTCGGCAGGTCGATCACGATACGGGCTGTTTTTCCCTGGTTTTATCAGGTTACCTCGATATTCGGTGATCTGGTCAGCAGGAAGATCATCCACATAGGCTTTCCCTGCCTTGACTAACTGCAGGGCATATTCGTACATCTGAGCAAAATAATCTGAGGCGAAGAACAAACGGTCCTCCCAATCGAAGCCTAGCCATTTGACATTATCGATGATGGATTGCACATATTCCTGTTCTTCTTTGGCTGGGTTCGTGTCATCGAACCGAAGATTGCAGAGGCCTTTGTAGTCTTCCGCGATGCCGAAGTTCAGACAAATGGATTTCGCATGACCAATGTGCAGGTATCCGTTTGGCTCCGGGGGGAACCTGGTATGGACCCGGCCTTTGTATTTGTTTGTTTTGATGTCTTCATCGATGATTTCTCTGATAAAATCCTTGGTGATCTGTTCTGTTGACTCCATGGTCCCCACACTCATCTGACAGCCCCGACCAGATTCGAACTGGTGTCTAGAGATCCAGAGTCTCTTGTGCTAACCGCTGCACTACGGGGCCAAGCTGTTGTTTTATCGAACCAGAAGTGAAAACGTTTCATATATAACTTTTCATCTTCTCAAGCTTTTTTGAAGGACTTGGAAGGGATGCCTCTTTTCCTTTCTTTTTAATAAATTTTACGTTGGATTATGTTTTTGTACAAAAAAACCTAAAGAAGTCTTATATGAAATGCCTATAATATATGTATTATTAGGGGAAAGACCATGAAGAAAAACCATCTCGGAAAAAAAATATGTTGTATTCTCATCATCACTGCATTTCTCAGTGGCGTGGGTCAGGCTACCAGTACCAATAACGATACCAGACCACTCGACAGGTCTGTCGATTGGACGATCATGGTGTATCTTGTAGGGGACAACAACCTTTCTGCAGCCCAAGGTCAAGTGTTGCAAAACATCAGACAGGCGGGTGCATCTGAACAAGTGGCTATTGCCCTGCTCATCGATCAAAACACCGCCTCTGATACCAAGCTGTATTATCTGGACGGGACCACTCTGGTGCAACAAACGTGGCCGGCTGAATCAAGTATGGATGATCCTGCCACGATTGTTCAATATTTCACCAAGGTGAAAAACGAGGTGCCCGCGGACCATTACGCGTTTTTCATATCCAGCAACAAGGGATGCGGGTGGCAAGGTGTCTGCTGGGATGATCATGGGAGAGGTCAGATGATCACCATGCCTGAACTCCTAGACGCCCTGAATCAGATCACCATCGACGGGGAGAATAAACTCGATATACTCGGCATTGAAACCTGTATGACTGGGAACATGGAGGTGGCGTACCAGCTGAACGCTTGTGTTCGTTTCTTCATCGCATATCCTGAATGTAGCGTACTGTTCGACTGGCCATATGTCGCAGCATTCAATGATCTGAAAAATGACCCAACTATGACACCTGGCGAGTTTGCGATTGACATGGTGAGTCACTTTGTTCCACATGATTATACACAGAACCGGATGAAAACGACGATGGCAGCAACCAATCTGAGCTACCTGCCTAGTCTTGGGACATCTATCGACGAGCTAGCGGTCTTCTTCCTTGACCATCTTGATGAATATAAAACTCAGATCACCACCGCCCTTGAGAGCGCACGGGTGTACGCTAGACTGTGGTACATTGATTATTATATTGATTTTTATGACTTCCTTGATCTGTGCACGATCAGTGACTCTGAATTTACCTCCATTCGGGATACGATTCAATCGACGATGGATACTGCGGTCATCGCTAATATGCATCTGCCGACGGATCCGGTTCATGGGTTGAGCATCTACTTCCCGCGCCGGGCAGGGGATTACAACGATAGCCTGCGGTACGAAACGCTGCCATCACCCTATGAGGCAACAAATTTTGCAATCAGCACCCAGTGGGATGATTTCCTCAAAGAATATCTTGGGATCCTAAATAATACCGCTCCAGCAAAACCCACCATCACAGGACCTGCGAAAGGAAAACCCGAGATAACATACGAATATACTCTTATAGCGATTGACCCAGAAGACCAGCAGGTGTCGTATTTCGTCGACTGGGGCGATGAGACATCCACTGGATGGCTCGGACCTTATGAGTCCGGTGAACAAATCATCGTCAATCACACCTGGGAGATAAAACAGACGTTTACCGTAAAAGCCAAGGCAAAAGATGCGTTAGGAGCGGAGAGCGAATGGGCAACTCTTGCGGTGAAAATACCAATCCTGTTTGGGAAATCACGAATCTTTCTTGTTGGCTCTATCACGAGTCTTGATAAGTCCGCCTCGATTGGTTTTCGGTTTCTGCCTTTAAAGGTCCTTGAGATTAGCGCGATTGTCGGGCAGGACAGGACAACAAAGATTCTTACGGAGACCTCTGGTGAGTATCCCTGCTGCGGGTATCTTTCCTACAGTGATTTCAGAGGGATCGTCACACAAAAGCTCCTCTTTGGTGTCTGGGTTATCCCCGCGTAACTTCTTTATCTCTTTTTTTCTTATTTTTTTCAAATCATTGTAAAAAAAAAAATTTATTATTCGTGTTCAATGACAACTATCTCGTATCATTAGTTGGACAAGTACGAAGGGAGAAAAAAAGGGGAAGGGGTGAAGGGATGAAGAGAAGGTATTAGAAGGCAGACATCTGATACGATTTGGAATATCTGACATGCAGAATCTTCTTCGAAGAGCGATAGGGGATAGGAAATACGCGCTTGACCGCGGGAAGTATAGTATTTCCTTGTTCTGCAGGTCTTGATGCCGCCTCGGGAAGTATTATAAGGAGGCTTCCTCCATGTTCCTTCACCACTAGTGTCGTTACCATGACTGAATCGTAATGCTGGCGGGTTGTGCTGTATGGTTCTGTGGCGAGGAGTACACCAGCAGTGTTTCTGTAAAACAACCCTCCGGTCTGTTCAATCGATAGGTTCTTCATTCTAACCCCTATTTTTTTGTCTGTTCCTTCGATAATTATAAGAGGTATTGATTATTTATTAAATTATTCTTGAAATTATATGACAAATGAAAAGGATTTTTTAGGAAAAATGATATTTTGAACAAATAATTGGATTTCTCTGCTGATACCTATGACAACTGATTAAGATCCTCTTCTGTGAATGTTCATGAACGGTTTGTAAACGGGAAAAAAAAAAGATAGGGGGATTATTGGACGTTGACGATCACCGTGAACGTCTGACAGATATCTTGTTCCCCGAACGGTCTTTGGCAGCACAGCTCAATAGTACTGCTGCCGGTGTGAATCGCGGTGAACACCCAGGTGTCCTTGCCGAAATCACCAAGCATCCCTGAGCTACCCCAGGTGAACTGCTCTGTTATAAAGACAATGTTTTCATCATTGTGGACAATTCCCCAGACATAGCCCCCATCACCATAATCAGGTAATGTGAGATTCAACTTGTCTCCGATCTTCATCGACACGACCGTAGTATTATCCGCCTCGGTAAGAGAGAAGACCTTTGCGGTCCATGGGTCTTTTTGTTTTTGAGAACTGAGATTGACACCAATCACAGTCCCTGCTGTTATCACAGCGATGGCCACTAGCCCAATTAATAACACAATTTTTTTTGCTTTCATAATTCATCAAAGAAGGCTATGGGCGTCGACACTATATGAACTGTCAGAAAACGTTTGGGAAATCCCATACGACGAGATCAGATCATAAGGAGAAAAAAGATGTTTTGATCTTTTTTAAAAAAAAATACGTCTATGCGAATGTACAAAAACAAATGTTTTCGTTTTCGGCAAACGTAAAAAAAATCATTCATTTTTGGTTGAATGTCGGAATTATTGGAACTTGGATTTTATATTTTCTTTGTTCGTTCGCAGGTACAATAAGGGGGTTATGAGAATACGAGGGAGTGTATCTGAGGGTGTTCATCTGCCAACTATTTGTTCCGCAGGGTGGTTCCAGGGGTGGTTTGGTTGTTTGCGTTGTTAACATTCTACGGGCTGCTCGCGCTGACGCATTTGTTCATTCAGATCAACCTGAGCCATCGGGATTACCTGAACTCCATTCATCGTCATCGTCGGTTTCAATCAAAGGAAATCAAAAACCTCAGAGGTGATGACTATTTCAAATTCTCTGTTGCCGTCATCATTCCTTGTTATAATGAGGGTGTTGAGGACCTTGAAAACTGTGTTCGCTCCGCACTCGATCAGGATTACCCGTTTCCGTTTCAGGTAATCCTGGTCGATGACGGAAGTAAGGACAAATCAGCGGTCAGAAACATCAATGAGAAGTTTGCTGGCAATACTCGGTTGGTCATCTCTGAGTTCCCACAGAATAAAGGAAAGCGTCATGCGCAAAAATACGGGTTCGATGTGGTGGGTGATTCAGTTGATATCGTCATCACCATCGATAGTGATACGGTCCTTGCACGTGAGAGCGTGCGTTATATTGTTCAACCGTTCGCAGACCCGCAGGTTGGTGCAGTGACTGGTGATGTGCGGGCGATTAAGAAAAACCTGCTATCCAAGTTGATCGACGCACGGTATTGGACTGCGTTTAACCAGGAGCGATCAGCACAGAGTCTGTTTGGGACGGTGTTGTGCTGTTCAGGGCCGCTTGCAGCGTACCGAAATGTTCTTATCCAGCAGATAAAAGAAGCATATATCACTGAGCGGTTCTTTGGCACGATCTGCACCTATGGAGACGATCGTCATCTGACGAACCTTATTTTGGAAAAAGGGTACAGAGTGAAGTTCGAACGCAAAGCAAAAGCGGAAACAGAGGTCCCGCAGCGTCTGAAACCATGGCTGCGACAACAGACACGATGGAACCGGAGTTTCTACCGGGAGCTGTTCTGGACCTTGAAACGCATCATCCTGAAAAGACGCAACACACAGGTGTACATGCTGTATGACCTTTGTATGCAGACGATGCTGCCGATGTTACTTGTCCTTTCATTATTATTTGTCGGATACCGCTCCATCATCGAAAGCCCCGTGTATCTGATAGGATACCTTATGATCCTAATTGGAATAGCGATCCTGCGAGGAGCCTATGCGTTCCTTCGCACCCGCGATCGGGTTTTTTTCCTGTTTCCCTTGTATGCATTTTGTCATATTTTCCTACTCATCCCTGTGAGGGTGTATGCGTTATGTACATTAAAGACAACAAAATGGGGCACACGCTAGATATCACCATACGAGCAAGTATCCTGCTCATCTGCCTAGGCTATATCGTCCTTGCATTCCCAGGTTATGCACCATTGCCTGAGTTGACCGCACAAGTAAACGCCCAGGCGCTCAACACAATTGGTGTACCTGCGATTTCATTGGAACGATACGTAGTCGTGTCGTTTTCCCAGGCGGACCACATCTATGAATTATCCTCAGAATGCAGTGGGCTTCTTGTGTACATGATGTTTCTGGTCGGGATAGCGGTGGTTCCCTATTTCAGAGCCTATCATCGATTGTTCGCCCTGCTATTCCTACCGATTTTGTTTCTCGGCAACTCGTTGCGCATTCTTACCGGTATCATCGTTGGTTCACGATTCTCAGTGGATGCATCTGAGTTTTTCCATGCGACGTTTGGCCAGGTCTTGATTTTCTTCTGGGTGCTTGTCTGTTTCATTCTCTGGTTAAAGCTCACAAGAAATTTCCCAAAGGAAGAATAGGAGGTAAAAAATAATATGAACAAAACAAAGAAAGGAGCATTGCTCTTAAGTATGCTGCTGCTCTTCTGCATCATTGTCCCCCTAGTCGAGGCGGATCCCATCCCACAGACCCATCTGTTCCTGAGTTTGGATACGAAATGGGAGCATGCCAATCCAGGTGATGTCTTTGTGGTGCGAGCGGATGTGAAAAATATCGGGGATACCCCGGCGCTCCTGATACAGGTGCAGTTACAAGACATTCCTAATGATTGGGTCGTCCAGGAACCAAGTTTCCCATGGATATTGGTGTTGGAGCCAGGCCAGGCTAAACCATTGTTCTTCATCGTCGAACGTGGGCATACCGATGCGACCATTTATGCGCAGGCAGTTGCGTACAACGCGCCCGTGGTGATCTCAAATCGGATCCCGATCCCTGTCGGTATCGCGGTTGTTGGAGCACTCTGCCTCATCGGTGGCATCCTGTTCTACCGTGAGTCTTCAGTACGAAGAAAACAACTTAAATAACTGCTGCGGCTATGCAATTCATCATATCATTTCGATTATTTCTTTCAATGTTTAGATGATAAAGAAAAAAATGGACAGTATTTACGGATACATGCTTTGTTGTCTTCATTCTGTCCAATACTATAAAACTAGGCACCTTTTTTTTACGAACATTTATATAGAAAGCGAGTATTGTTATTCTTTAGATAATAATAAAAATAAGGGGAAATACTATGATTAGAAAAAATATATTGTTGAAGCTATGTATTCTATCGATGACCGCTTTACTTGTCATCGCACCCGCAAGTGTTCTGAGCTATGGGACAACAACCTCACCAGAATTCGTCTCATCATCCAGTCAAACAAGTCCCAGTAACCCTTTACTGGATCCTCCAAGTTCTTTTGACTTACGAAACGTCGGTGGGACGAACTACGTCACCTCGGTGAAATCTCAATCAGGTGGGACCTGTTGGACCCACGGGGCGATGGCTGCCATTGAAGGAAATCTCTTGATGACAGGGAATTGGGATGAGACCGGACATACCACTGAGCCAAATCTCGCGGAATATCATCTTGATTGGTGGAATGGTTTTAACACGTTCAACAACGACGATTTCCCCGGAAGTGGCCTGCAGGTTCATAATGGGGGGGATTATCTGATCACCTCTGCATATATCACCCGTGGTGACGGTGCAGTGTATTGTGAAGCTGCTAACGACCCAACCGAATATGATGACAACTGGTATCCATCTGCACCAGCGAGATATGATAGTTCCTATGAGATGTTTTATCCTCGTGACGTAGAATGGTACGTTGCTGGCTCCGATCTGAGCAACATCAACACCATTAAAGAAAAGATCATGACCGAGGGAGTCATGGGAACATGTATGTGTTACGACGGGAATTTTATCGATGATATGGGCGGATATTACGCGCATTACCAGCCGCCAACCTCCACCATAGATCCAAATCATGCGATCGCGATTGTAGGATGGGATGATTCGAAAGTGACCCCAGCTCCATCCCCGGGTGCATGGTTATGTAAGAATAGTTGGGGCTCAGGATGGGGGCCACAAGGTGGGTATTTCTGGATTTCATATTATGATAAACACAGCTGCCAGAACCCAGAGATGGGCGCCATCTCGTTCCAGGATGTTGAACTGAGCGTGTATAACCATACGTATTTCCATGATTACCATGGGTGGCGAGATGAGCTGCCCAGTGCTACTGAAGTATTTAATGCGTTTGTGACCAATGGTGAAGAAGCCCTTCAAGCGGTGAGTTTCTACACAGCTGCAGATGATGTGGCCTATGAGGTAAAGGTGTATGATAGTTTCGAGGGTGGTGTTCTGGCTGACGAACGCTCAACTGTATCAGGCACTATCCAGTACACCGGGTATCATACCATAGCGCTTCCCAGTCCGGTTGGGTTCGAGGCAGATGACGATTTCTACATCTATCTGAAGCTCTTTTCTGGCGGTCAACCTATCGATCGGACCTCTGATGTCCCGGTCTTATTAGGGGGAGAAGGTCGGACGATCGTAAAATCCGTTGCTCACGCTGGAGAAAGTTTCTATCGCAGTGGGGCGTCTTGGCTTGACCTGTATGATTATTCGTTTAGTAATCCCAGTTGGGATCATACCGCGAACTTCTGCATCAAAGGATTCACCAGTGGATGGTCCCCGCTTTATCCTGACTTGGATTGTGATGGGGAGCTGAGCTGGTCGAAGGTTAAACCTGGTGCGACCGTTATGGGGAATTTCACGGTGCGAAACATCGGAGAATCCTTCTCAGAGCTTGACTGGGTTGTTATTGAATGGCCTGAGTGGGGAGAGTGGACGTTTACCCCTCTGAGTGGCACGGGTCTTACCCCGGAGGATGGAGATGTTGAAATCCTTGTCCATGTCGTGGCTCCGCCGGAGAAAAGCGAGTTCAATGGAACCATAAAGATTGTCAACGCACATGACCCTGGCGATTACGAGACGATATCTGTATATATGAAAACACCTGTAGATCTAATCGCCTGGAACTACCCTCTCTTGAATCTCTTGAGTAGTCTGTTAGAGAGATTCCCCGTACTGCAATATTTGATACGGCTGATGACCTAATTTTTCATCAGTTTTTTTCTTTTTTTTTCTTTTTGAATTTTTTTAGAATGTTTACTATAAATTTTAGTCTCACTTCGTATCATTTTCAGGAGCAGAGAGAGTCTTCCTCAGAACAATGTTTTATATACTAAATATACAATAATAGTATCAGTAGATAAGGGGCGTAGGTTATGAAAAAATGCGTAAGTATCCTCATCGTAGGAATTTTTATTGTAAGCGGGTTTGGAACAGTCGCGACCAATGTACAGGAGACCGGGACACTTTCGATGCAGACCAGGACGGAGACCGTATCGGTCGATGTCTCATCGATACAAATGACGGAAAGTGCAGATGACTACCTTCTGGTTCGTCTCGGTGAACAAGAATCATATTTATTGAATCCTGGGCAGCCGATGGTCCCTCGGATCATAAAACACTATGAGTTACCCTTTGGTGTGACCGGTGTCGAAGTCGAGGTTCAACCAGTGGGTATCCAGGAGCAGGTGGTGACCAAGGAAATCAGACCAGCACCAGCTCCCGTCTCATACTCACAAGACACACAGACTGTCGTACATGTTGAGAAAGATAGTCAGGTGTACTCCAGCGATGCGTTGTATCCTGATGCATGGGCTGGTTTTCATGTTGGATGTGGCCTGAACGCTAACGGAAAGCATGTGACTTTGTTAACCGTGAATCTGTTCCCGGTACGGTATCAACCGGTGAGCGGGGGACTCCAGATTGCAGAGGAGTTTACTGTGTCTATCCAGTATCAAGATCCAGCTGATGAGCTGTTCCCAACTAAAAGCACCTATGATCTGGTCATCATCACCCCGGAGAAATTTTCATCAGAGGTGCAACGGCTGGTGCAGCATAAGATAAGCATGGGTGTCCCGACCGTCCTGAAAACAACGGAGGCAATCTATGATGAGTACGATGGGTACGACAAACCAGAGCAGATAAAATATTTCATCAAGGATGCGCTGGAGACTTGGGACGTGACGTATGTTCTCCTGTTCGGGGGGTTGAAATCCAATATCATCGCCAAAGCAAAGGACGATATCAACCAAGGCTCCAAAGCATGGTATCTGCCCATCCGTTATTCGAATTTCCAATGGGACGGTGATGAGTCCTATAACTTTACCAGCGGTGAGCCTGGATACATTAGTGATTTGTATTACGCTGATATCTACAAGGAAGGCGGGGTGTTTGACGACTGGGATTCGAATGGGAATCATGTGTTTGCGGAATGGTCTGGTGAGCTGCGTGATGAGCTGGATTTGTACCCTGATGTCGCGTATGGGCGGCTTGCTTGCAGAAGCACTCGTGAGGCAAAAACCGTGGTTGATAAGATCATCAACTATGAGAAAGAGCCTGCGGACCCTAGTTGGTTTAACGATATCATTGTGATCTCCGGTGATGGGTTCCTGGATCAGGAGGACTGGAACATCCAATGGGACACCACGAGTTTGCCAAACGGACAGTACACCATCTTTGCGCAATGCTTTAACCCGGAAGAGGGTGGCCCGATTGATGAGATCCATATCACCCTTGATAAGACGGTTGCATCCAACATCACGTTTAATCATGATGACCATCTGAACCCTGCGTTGGCTGATGGGTACCCAGCGCCTCCGATCGCTGAGATCGTCTCGGTCTCCAACAATAATACCCTAGGGAACACGGATTACACCTACGCCCCAAATGATGGGGAGGCCTATTGTAATGACTTATACAAATGGGCAGACATCTCCTACGTAGGAGGTGTTCTTACCATACGTGGGAAATGCTATGATCCCCGGCCATACGGGAATCTCACAGACCTGGTCCTCTGGATAGAAAACGCTGACGAGATCACAGTGTTTAACACCACCAGGGAGAACATGGAGACGTACTATGAAGGGGAATGGGTGGTTGGCGAGAAAACACTGTATGGACGTGGTGGTGCATTGACCTACATGCCTGATGAGTTTGAAAGCAACATTGTGTTCACATCTAACGGGAAATGGTTTGAAATGAACGACGTCATCAATGAGTTTTCCAATGGATACGGCTTTGCGTATTTCTCAGGCCATGGAAGCCCAGGATGGTGGGGGGATCATTACCCAGGTATCCCAGGGAACCGGCGGTACGGTCAGGTCCCCGGACTGCTAGTCATGCAGGTGGGAGTGTACTTCCCGTTTATCCATCTCCCGGTTCTTCCCATGCGTAAATTGACAAACACAGATAAACTCCCAGTGACCAACGTAGGTGGCTGTCATAACAGCATGTTCAGTGTTTCGATGATCCCAGGGTTTTTAGATCGGTGGCTGCCGATGCATATGTTCGTGTACGGCACGCCTCTGCCAGAATGCTGGGGATGGTATATGGTGAAGATGCCACATACTGGTTCTATTGCGACTATGGGGAATACCGGGTACGGCTGGGGCTCTGAAGGTGACGTGTGCATGATCGGACCTGGTGACGGCTGGTTGAACACCGAGTTTTACCGCCAATATGGGCAGGAGAACCAGACAGTCTTAGGCATGGCGTATATCCAAGCAATCACCGGGTATATCTCGAATTTTAAAACCTGGGAGTACAGCTATTGGCGGGTTGACCACGGCTGGGATGGCATCGATCAGAAGACGGTGCAGCAATGGCAGCTCCTTGGTGACCCAAGCCTGCAGATCGGCGGGTACTCGTAAAAAACCCTTTTTCTTTCTTTTTTCTTTATTCTTCTTTTTTGCCTAAGTGAGGGAGGGTGTTCATCCATTCAAAGAGCTCTTTGAACATCGCTGTCACCTGCGGGTTTTCTGTCTGGAGAAGAGCAAGATACCCAAAAAGGGAGCGTTCATCCAGGTCCGTGGTGAGCTTTGGGAAGGGTAGTGAGACGCGTTCCACGATAGCAATGCCTGTGTCGAACCGAGGGTCGGCGAGAAGGCTTCCCAGGTCTTGTTTCTTTTCGTTAAGTTGTTTCTGCAGGTCACTTTTCATAGTCATGAGTTCTTTTCTGAGTGTATCGGGGAGGTTTTTTTCCAGCTCATCGAGCGTTCCAGAAGTATCTTGGGGCGCATCAAAGCTGGCGGAGAGGGCAGTGACCATTTCTTTGGTAAGGTTGGTGAACACTTGGGAAACTGCCTCGGTGATCATGGTCATAAGTATAAGAGAGGTGTTGCAGAGGAGGTTAAGAATTTTTGTCTCTCGGTCGTCATCTTTTTTTTCTGCTGGAGTATTCGGTTGTGTGGTATTCTTTTTTGTCACGTGGTCACCATTCTTTTCGATATCGTAATGTTTTCGTCTCTTAAGTATTGATTGAAAGCTGGCTGTTGTGTGGCTCTGTGGCTTTCCTTTTTTTGAAAAAAAGGTTTTTATAAGTAAGAGCGGTTCTTTTATTGTAACATGGTGAACTTTTACAAATGCAAAAAATGCGAAACGAAATTTATCGCGCCTCAGAAAATCGAGGCTGAGAAAGGTCATCCGACGTATGTGTGTCCGAAGTGTCAGAGTCGGAATTGGGGTCCGCTTGACTGGTGATCGTCTGCTTCTCACCTTGGTTTGTTGGTGAATGGCTCCGATAGCGCTCTTCTCATCTTTCTGTGGTTTTATGAAACAGCATGATGATGATATCACGTAGTCGTGTACATTTTTTCTGGAAAGTTGACCAAGAAATGGATATTTTTCAAAGAATCAACAGATAGATAGATTTATTTATTTGTTATGTATATTAATATCTGGGTTTGGGCTCTTTAGAATGTTTTTTTGCATTCTTTCCTCCCAGACTTTTAGGCCCAGACCCAGCTATTCGCGGAGAGGAGATGCTATATTAACAGCGTCATTCATTTCATCTTATTCATAATAGTTAACAAAAAATTAATTCAATCTAGTCCCTGTTTTTTTCCGTTTTTTATCAGATGTTTCAAATGAAAAGGGATATATACTGTATGTCCATACATGTTGAACTTCAGCCGAGAACCAGCAGGGATGGTGAGGGAGATGCAAAACAAATTAAAAGATACTCAGAAACGACGTGCATTGAATTGCGCGAGTTGCGGAAAGACATTTAGTCAAGACGAAAAAACAGTCAGTTACGATTTCGAACGGTACTATTGTTTCCGTTGTGACGATGAGCGATAGTTCTGTCGATCCACCTTTTTTTTTAAAAAAAATATTCAAATGCTAAAGTTCTGATTATTTTATTTCTATTCTGTCTTTTCACAGAATCAGAAGGGAGAGTTTTTCTATCGTGACATGTTTTGGATGTCGTATGGAACTAGCTGAGATTTACCAAGAGACTGTGACTGCAAAGACTTCTGATGGATGGAATCTTCGAATATACCATTACCTGCCGATAGGCAAGAATGTCGTACGATATCCAGTCATCTTATGCCATGGTCTTGCTGCGAACAAGAACAGTTGCGATTTTGGCCAACCCGGAACACAAGAATGGGAACGGTACAGTCTTGCTGCGTACCTTTCACAGCAACATACGGAGAACGGGGCGGTCTTTGACATCTGGGTCCCGGAGTTGCGGGGTGGTGGGCAGCCAACCTTTGACCCTAAAAAGCACCCGGAGCGATATCGCTGGTCTGTTGATGATTATATTGACAAAGATGTGCCTGCGGTCATCAGACGCATACATGAATGGTACAAGGAAAAGAAGCATGACGTACCACCGGTGTTCTGGGTGGGAAAAAGCATGGGTGGTATGATCGCGTACGCCTACGGGGAAACCAAAGAGGGGCAGAAGAATCTGAAGGGTGTTGTTACGCTCGGCTCCCCGGTCGTGTTTGGAAAGACCGGTGTGTTTCTTGAGTTTCTCTCACGGGTGACTCCTCGTAACGTGTCCATCCCTATCCGAATCACCGATTTACTGGAAAAATCAGGTGACTTAGCAAATCATTTCAAAGGCATGGGAGTGAACCTTGAGAATGTCGACCCGGTGATCCTACAAACATATATGAAAATAGGATTGGCTAATGTTCTGTCTTCAAAGGTTCTATCTCAGTTCTCGTTGTTCTTTAAGCATATGACGTTCTGTCGGTACCCGCGATATCCCTGGATGTATGACTTCTTTGGCCGGGTCCCGGGCATGAAAAAAGTATTTACCCCGTATAGTTACACAGAGAATCTGCATCGGTTCACTGCCCCATTGCTGGTCATCGCAGGTGGTCTTGATAAAATGGCGCCGAAGACCGACATGGCGTATGTGAAAAATCATGTGGGTAGCACCGATGTGACATATCTTGAGTTTTCAAAAGATGCAGGGTATCGTGCTGATTATGGGCATTTGGACCTGAATCTCGGGTTGCATGCTAGAAAAGACGTCTACCCAAAGATCTACGACTGGCTGGTGGAACAAAGTAAAACCAGTCCATAAACGCTACAAAACACGATACCATTAAACCAGCGTATTTGTTGTCTGCTCTCATGACGGTGTACTCTCATTCTCGTCTGAGCTGCTATGAGCAATGTCCCCAGAAATTCAAGCTGCAGTATATCGATAAAATCGAAACAGAGGAGGAACAGACCGTTGAGGCGTTTCTTGGCATCCGGGTCCATGAGACATTGGAGAAACTCTACCGTGACCTTGCATATCAAAAAGCAAACACCCTTGAAGAATTACTTGATTTTTATACAAGCGAATGGAACACGAACTGGACCGATGACATCATTATCGTTAAGAAAGAATACCAAGCAGAGAATTACCAAAACATGGGACGGAAATATCTTACTGATTATTATCAGCGATATCAGCCGTTTAATCAAGGAAAGACTATCGCATTAGAAGAATTGATTAAAATCACCTTGGATGCTGAAGGTAAATACAAGCTCCAGGGATTTATCGACCGATTGACAGAGACAAGGGAGGGATACTACGAGATCCATGACTACAAGACAAACTCACGATTACCGTTGACTAACTATCTCCGCTCAGACCGTCAGCTCGCATTGTATATGATCGGGGTGAAGAACCAGTACCCAGATGTGAAGAATGTACGGCTAATCTGGCATTTCTTGAAATTCGATAAGGAGATTGATTCGACCAGGACGGATGATGAGCTTTCGCAGCTGAAAAAAGACACCATCCAGCTGATCGACACCATCGAAAAAGATGAGTGTTTTGAGGCACGTCCAGGGTTCCTTTGCGAATGGTGCGAGTATCAATCCTGCTGTCCCCGATGGTCCCATCTGCACATGATAAAAGAAAAACCTGCGAACGAATATCTGAAGGATCCAGGGGTTGTCTTGGTGAATCGATACGCTGAGATCAAATCAGCCCAGAAACGTGCGAATCTGCAGTGGGATGATGAGTTGGAAAAAGTCGAGGAAGCATTGAGCTTGTTTGCAGAGAAAGAACACGTTGAGGTAGTGTTCGGTTCGAAGAACAAGGTGCGGGTCGCCGACAGCGAAAAATATTCATTTCCAGGGAAAAATAGTAAAGAGCGTGAACAGCTGGAGACGGTATTGCAGAAGTATGGGAGACTGCAGGAGGTCAGTCAGCTGGACACCTCAGCTCTGGGGAAAGTCCTTGCGGAGAAACAATGGGAGTCGGAGGTTCTTGAGGCCTTACATACATATATTGAGGTTGAGCGTAAAAAACGTTTTTATCTCAGCAAGATAAAAGAATAAAAACAACGGAAAAAAGAAGAAAGCGATGAGTGTTGTCGTTATGGTTCTTTGTTGAAAAGTGAATCTGGGATGTTGATCATCAGGTTCCATCTCTCGTCTCGCTTCGGTTTCAGTTCAAAGGTGTTGAACGGATCAAAATAGGTCAGCACACCAAGGGAATAACTTCTCAGGAACTCTTCGTCGAAGCTGACGTCGAGGTGATCAAGAATATAGCCAAGTCGTTGGATCAGGGTGCTTGACCCCATAAGCACCGTGTAGTCGACGAGGCGTTGTACATCAAGGGTTTCAAGGTTGTTTTTCAGAATGCAAATGATTTCGGCCAGGCTACCGATGTATTTGAATTTCTCGAGGCTGTCGACAAGGGTTTTTTCTTTATCGGCCATGTTGACTGATGTGTTGCCGATGGTGACAGGGGCGTACCCGAAGAATTTTCGTGGGGTGACGTGGATGAAGCGATAAGAGGTGTCTCTGATGTCGGTGTTGTTTCGCATGGCTGTGGTGACGAGGTACACCTGTGCAGGTAATGATGGCATCAGTTTGTGGTATGAAGCTGCAGTGTTAAAAGAAAAATAATACGGTTCAATCAGACAGCTTCCGATGATGAGGGGGTCGATGAACGGAGGAGGTTGTTGCTGTGTTGATTTGAGAAGGATGTATCGGTTATGTCCCAGGGTAGCGAACCATTTTTTCAGGCTGAGCGCAAAACCAATGCTGTGTGCTTCTTTTTCTGTGCAGGAGAGATATGAGGCGATTTCTTTTGTGGTGACGAACCAGTGGTTGTTCTGTTCGAGCCACTGGATAAGTTTTTTTTGTGTTTCTGACAATCCCCCTTTCATTGATATTGGAATAGATTTCTCCCTTTAATAGATTTTTATATACCTGGATTTTGTTTTTAAGAGGTTAAAAAGGGAAAAAGGTAAAATTATTACCTTTCTTGCGTCAGTCATATTCCTATGAATCTCTGATAATACAATACAGAGGATAAAGAGAGGGGGTTCAAAAAAATATCTCGTTTCTGCACCAGTTAGTCCATCGAAACCATGGTTTTGAAGGGATTAGTAAATAAAAGTCCTGCTGTATTACAGTATTGTACTATGAAGGTGACCTGCCCTCATTGTAAACGGCGAATGCGTCTCTTTCGGAACCGAAAGAACTCATGTGCGTGTGGTACATTATTGAATTACCGTCATTTCCTGCATGAGAAAATCGCTTATGACGTGTATCTGGTGGATGCCAATATTTTGATTTATGCGCTTGATAGTCGGAGTACGCGTCGGAAATATTGCCAGGCGATTCTTGCGATGCAGCTAGAATCCATGAGTATCGCGACGACCCAACAGATACTTGAGGAGGTAGGATCAGCAATTGAACAGCAACTATCTGACACGTTGTTGGTGTATCATATCGGTGTGATTACAAATGATTTGAAAGAAATCAAAACAAATGTGTTAAAACAACCCTCGATTGCTGATTTATCGTTAGTCCAGGCAGCCTATGAACATCCGGAGGTGCGGGGGATCATCACGTATGATAATGATTTTGCGCGTATCGCGACCGCTGGATTGGTCGAAAGGAAAGCTTCAGTGAAGTTTTGGTTAGGCAATGCAAAGGAGTTTGTGGAGAAACATCGAATTACGATTAAGGAAAATGAGGAAGGAGAATAATGGTGGTGAAAGAGGAATCCGTGGTCTTAAAACATTCTTGGGAAGTGTCAATCTCATTTTTCCTAATACCTACGTAGTCTGTCGAACCTTTGAGTCGAATCACCGTTTTTTCTTTACGTAATCTCGTAATTTTGTTGCACCATTGTACAGAGTTTGATAATGAGGTTTGAGAGCTTTTGAATCAGTAGATTAAGAAACGGAAATCGTTCTAATAAACGGAGAAGGAACGGATTTTTGATAGGAGTTATGATTGGTATATTGATGTTCTGCGTGCTCCATTCTGATTCAGCACCATTGACATCCCTTGCTTTGGCTTTTATGGAAAATATTTTTTTGGTTGACCAGGTGTGGTTTAGGACTACTTCTTGTTGAGAGGCGAACAGGCCGAGCCAACCGGTGTTTGTTCCATCCCCCCAATCGACGTAGAGTTCGTAGTTTTCATTCTCGACATCGGTGGAATTGAACCGGAATGAATATGAAATTCCTGGTCCACCTTTGGTAGGCCCGATGATTTTTGGTTTTGAGGGGGCATAATTGCCTGTGTAACGAGGTAGTAGGATGCAAGAAGGATGCTCTGAGTCAAAATACAGAGTGTTCTGTGCATTCGTAGATCCGGTGTTCTGATTGATTCCATCCATGGTGTTCGGATTCGCAAGGTATCGTGGGTAGTTTGAAGATGATACGGCTACTCGGATCCTATGACCAGTGTTCCAGATGTAAGAGGTACTCCAGAGGTCTACTTCAATTTCATAAATCTCCCCGGGGGTCATGAACTCCCAGTGATCACAGCCGTTTCTATTTCTCAGGCGCAATATTCCATCACAAATAAGCATGGAGCGACCATCGGGATAGACGTCGGTGAGTTTTACCGTAAAATCTGTGTCAGGTTGATTTGAGGAAACATACAGTCTTGCTTTTATCCGACCGGTCGCTTCGTACGGCTCGGTGAGAACATCACTGGTGAATAACAGAACATCTGCTCTGTTTTCAACGGGTCGTTGATCATAGGGTCCTGCGAGTGTCGGGGGGAATGGGTCTAGATTTGTCCCGCCTCGTGTTGGAACTGGATTATTTGGATTATAGGTATAGGTCAACGGTGCATAGGATTCTGGTGTTGTTGTGTTGAGTAGTTGATTTTCATGAAAATACCATGCGTCATCGATATGTGAGGGCGGCCATGCATCTGCGTACCGCCAGAAATTCCCTCGTGCGTTTGGATTTGTGACATCACCCATAACATAATAGACGACAGTCGGTCTGTTTTGAAAATCATCGGATATACCCAAAATATATTGGTCGAGGATCTCATCCCAATATTGGGTAGTAAAGGTGTCCTTTGCATTTTCGGGATAGAGGAGTTCGCCTTGTAACCGTCCTCCAAAAAACGCATGGGTCCAAGGACCGATAACAAGTTTTGATTTCCCGTTCGCACCTGGTCCCCCTTGGTATTGGTAACCTGTGAATCCATCCAGTAGGCCTTGACAAAAACAATCATACCAGCCGCCGATGTGTACTGCTGGGACATTGATATCCTGCCAATTATCTTCCAGTGATACGTTTGTCCAGAAATCCATCGTGTAATTCTCATGAGCCCAGAGTTCAGGCAGAGCGTACGAGCTACCCTGACCAGCTAACCAGGTTTCGATCATGTGTTTTCGAAATTGTCCTCCAGGGTATACGGTGGTGTAAAGATTGGGTGTCGCGGCACCGATAAATTGGCAGGTGAGTGCGGAGGGGTTTGTTCCGGCCATAAGGTATTGCACTATACCGGTTGCCGATCCTCCAATGGTTGCTACTTTTCCATTGGACCAGTTTTGTGTTGCAATCCATTGTAAGGTATCATAGCCATCGTCTGCGTCATTCCGGAATATGGTGTCGATTCCTTCTGATTGGAATCTTCCTCGGGTGTCTTGTACGATGGAGGGCCAGCCTTTATTAGCCCAATCCCCCAGTCCTGAGTCATTTTTGTTATATGGCGTTCGTATCATGATTGCCCCATGTGGTGGTGATCCTCCATCAGGGAGATATACGTCGGTTGCAAGGTTGATTCCATCTGTCATTGGAACCATAAATGTTTCTTTTGTGTACAATAGTTGACCTAAGGGCATGCTTTTGTTGACGGTCTGTCCACTTGTTAATGCACCGATGTTGGTAGCGAGAAATAGGCTGATTAATATAAGGGTTAAATTTTTTTTAATTAATGTTTTCTTCATATTTTTCCTACTCCCATATACTATATAAGAATCCTGGTCTATATAAAATTTATGAAATTTATTACGGCAATTGCCGAATATTCTAGTAAACAAATCCTCATTATGAAGCGCTATGACAAGAGTTCTTTTAGATCTTGCACCTCAGTTACAGGTTTCTGACATTGATGATTTGTACAGATATACACAGTTGTTTTTTTATCCATCTGCCCAAATGAGGAGAGAAATGGAAATACGGTCAGATATTTTAACCGGTCTTCATATGGAGACAGCAGAATAACGACACTGTTTGGTAAAAATGTTTGGCGAATCTCGCGAAGGATTTTTTGCGTATCTGCGTCATCCTGAACACCTACAACAATTATCTCTTGAGAAAGACCGAGCGTAAAATCCATACTGTTCAGAAGGCATGTGTAACCGGAAAGTGCAGATGCAACCTGAGCGCTCACCGAACATAAAAGTTCAGCGGCCATGGCCTCATATTTTGTCTCTGCGGTCAAACGACTGAGTCGTAAGAGATTTATTGCAGATATCGAGTTTGCAGAGGGAATCGCTCCATCGTACCATTCCTTTGTTCTTAGGACTGCTGAATCGGGGGATTCTGAAAAGAAGAACCCTTTGTCTTTTCTATCCCAAAAATGATCAATGTAATACCGGTGTAACGCCAAAGCGGTCTGCAGATACTCGATGTCGAACGTCCCCTGGTACAGTTCTAAGAATCCCCAGATTGTAAACGCGTAATCATCAGCAAAACCAGCGATCCCAGCGCTCCCTTGTCTGAATCGGTGCAGGATCTGCCCAGTTGAGTGTATCATCGTCTTTTTCAGAAAACCTGCTGCCTTTTCTGCGGCTTTGAGAAATGATTTTTCATCAAAAACCATCCCTGCTTTAGCCAGTGCTGCAATCATCAGACCATTCCAGTCCGACAAGATTTTATCATCCTTCAACGGTGGTATTCTTTTTTTTCGGATCTCGTATAATGTCTTGGTTATCTGTCTTATTTTTATTGTAAGTTGTTCTTGGGTCAAACCAAGAAGATGAGCAGATTGTTCTAATGACTGGCGGTATGAAAGGATACGTCGATGCGATGCTTGAGACGGTGTTGCATCTCTATTTATCCCTTTTTCAGCAATACCGAAGAGCGTAGAGCAGATGCGGAAATCATCGGATGAAAGAAGGCTTTGGAGCTCCTCTGCAGTCCAGGTGTAGAACTTTCCTTCTTCGCCTTCACTATCCGCATCCTGTGCAGTGAAAAAACCACCTTCAGCAGATGTCATCTCTCGGAGCACGTAGGTGATGATTTCTTCGGCGGTCTGTCGATACAGAGGATTGCGCGTCACCTGGAACCCTTCTACGTAAGCCAGGATTAGAAGTGCTTGGTCGTATAGCATTTTCTCAAAATGAGGTTTGTTCCATTCTCGATCAGTGGCGTAGCGATGAAAACCGTATCCAACTTGATCAAAGATCCCCCCAAAACGCAAGTGTTCCAATGTTCTTTCCACCATGGTTAATGCATAGGTGTTCTTCGTTCGCTTCCAGTATCGCAGCAAAAAGAAGAAGGTATGCGGTGTTGGGAATTTTGGGGTAGAAGAAAATCCCCCATACTGTTCATCAAAGGCGGCGACAAGTTGTTCGTATGTTTGTTCTAAGCTGTGTGAATCAAGCTGCTGTAGACTGTTTTTTAAGAAAGGAGTAGAAGTGAGTGTCTTAGTTATTTCTTCTGCAGAGGTGATAAGTCTATCTCGTTGTGTACGCCATAGTCTATTAATCTGTTCTGTCAGTTGGAGAATTCCAATCAAACCAAATCTTGGTGTTTTTGGGATATAGGTCGCAGCAAAAAATGGCTTTTTATCTGGAGTCATGATGATGGTCAGTGGCCATCCACCAGATCCGGTGAGCAGCTGGCAGACTTTCATGTAGATGTTGTCAAGATCCGGTCGTTCTTCGCGATCTACTTTGACGCAGATAAAGGAATCGTTGAGAATTCGTGCCACTTCTTCATCTTCAAAGGATTCCTTTGCCATGACATGGCACCAGTGGCAGGTTGCGTAACCGATGGAAAGAAAAATCGGTTTGTCTTGTTGTGTAGCTTGAATGAATGCTTCATCCCCCCAGGCATACCATTGTACAGGATTGGTCGCATGTTGTTGCAAATAAGGACTTGGTTCTGAGGCTAATTTGTTTTTCGTAGGTTTTGTCTTTGCCATTGTTTTCCTATGATGAATGATCTTGCGACATAAAAACTTCTGTTGAACTAAAAAAAAATATTTCATTCTTTATTCAGCAATGGAATAGGAAACCCGGAACATAAAAGATAGTTTTGTTGAAGCAGTATTGAGAAGGAAAGGGGGGCCCGGTGATGTTAAAAATCTGGGAGGAAAGGTTTGAAACGTAAAAGCTTTCTTTACGGAAAGTCCAGACCCCCATAATATTATATGTTGTACTAGTAGATAAATCTTATGCTTAGGAAAGAAATCATATGAGAAAAAAGTATTATAATAGTATAGATTGAATAGAGCAGGGTATACTACGTGTAACATTCATCCCTGAAAATGGTGGAGAAACGAAGAGATTTTACATAAAATCGTAAAACGCTACGAATGAGCGCACCGGTGTGATTCTTCCACCCGCCAGATGTGATCGTCTATCCGTAAAAATGAGTCAGAATAAACAGGAAAATAAGACCAAACAAAATCTCCGAAAGCTTGAAACTCTGGCGAATGAAACGAACGAATTTCAGGAATAGTATCAACGCTGTCAAAAACATGATGATGCAGGTCGGTTGAGGATCCTTGCCATTATCTTTCAAGATGGCCCGCAAGTGTGGGTCTTTCGCAGAAATTGTACTCAATTCTGTTTGTAACGTATTCCATTCAACGGCGGAGACCGCCGGTACCATAAGGATAAGGACAGCAGCGAAAAGACTTCCAATAAATACATTTTTTCGCATAGGTTTCCTCCCCAGATAAACGGGCTCAGATTTCCAATCCTTTCAACTCTTTTAAATGTTTTGTTTCCATAAAATTCATAACAGAAGTAACAAAAAACACAATAGTAAACCGGGAGAACCCAGGGTATCAACAAATAATCTGTGCGTACGTGATAATAAAACATTGGGAAAAAATCATAAGCATACCCTTTTGAATCTAGTTCAGAGAAGCATGGCTGGACCGGTAGGGCTTGATTTTTGTAGAGCCGGGCAGCAAATTTAGAGGTAATTTCGTTTATTATAAAAGATTTAAAACAATGTGAATCAAATAAATTTACTAGAGATAACATTAATAAGCAAATATGAGATAATTAGTAAAATCACATAAACATTGGTTAAGGAGAGAAAAGAGATGGTTTGCCCATTATACCAGGATTTTACACGAAATTGTATAAAAAAATTCCCGGATTTTTTAGAGTTCACTACATTTGATTTGTGCGAATCAGACATCTATAATGAATGCATAGCGTACTTGATTTTTACTAGCCAATTTACCTGTAAATATATGAGTATCTGCGGAAATGCCTATAAAAAAAACATTCCAAAGATAGTAACCAAAATGCTTGGTGAAAAGGAAATCAGAGAAATTTTTTACAAATTTTCTAATCAATATTGCATCTCGAAAGAAAACCACGTTATCTGCGCGAAATACAAACTCCTTTCAGAAGGGAAAACACCACCATTAAATCTATTTCCCGATGGAAGTAAAAGTAGTCTGATTGATCTTTTATTAAAAAAAAAGCTCATCACCCACCCACCAGAATAAAGAAAGATCACTACGCATTATCACCAAGGACCATACCATCTGCGAGTTATAGATGAATCGACCTTTTTGGAAAAAAGCAAGACCCCGGATGAAATAATATATTTACGAGTAGATCTATCTTAACATTTCATTAGTAGCCAAAAAAAATAATACAAGAAATGTTCTTATCCAGCGTTCTACCAGAACCTGGAAATAAAATATGAGGCATCATTCTGTCTCTGAATGCCGATGTATTTGTCAACACCAAGATCTTGCCAGAGCATCGAGAGATCATCACCATGCTGCACAAACGTATGGATGGAATGGCTCCAGATGCCGCCAAAGGTCTCAGCTACGAAATCCCTGCGTTCAAGGGCAAACATATGATCACGGTCATCAGCCCGACGAAGAAGGATATCAATTTTGCGTTTTCCCGTGGTGCCGAATGCTAGGACAAATACACCACCAAAAACTACACCGGGGATACCAACAACATAATTTCATTTTACAAGAAGATAGCTTCCGGCAAGTAGGATAAATGATCCGAAAATACCTAAACTTCCAATGACAAGAATCCTATCAACCGTCAGCATTTTCCCCTGGTTCTTTTTTTCGGTTTTATCTCTTTCATTAGAAAGCTGTAAGGAGGCGATAGAGTGTTCCACGGTTCTCTTAATCGTGTGTAAATCCTCTAAAAGCCATTTTTCGTCATCACGACGCACCTGTTTTTCATTTGTATTACCTGTTTCAACCCCATGAGTCATGGAATCTCCGTCTCAACATCGTTAGGTTTCTTTTATTATTTTAAGCAGTCTGACGATCTTTTTTTCATCGATATCTTCCACTGCGTACACCTTGATGTGTTTCATTGTTTTTCCACTACCTTCGAAAAACCCTTGTTGCTGTTTTGTCAAGCCTTTCAGGGAAAAACCTAGATTGACATGGTCTTTGAGAGCCGCGATATAATATTTACCGCATGGCTCTGCGTCCGTGGAACCATAACAAGGGACGCCTACTTTCATTTCTTCGTTGATGCCAGGATATGTCTTTAGGATAATATTTCGTAACCTCTGACATATCTCCTTCTGCGGGGATTTTTGTTTTTTTATGTATTCGTCAACCTTCGCATCCATGGTACTGATGACGCAGCTGCATCATTTAAGGTTTCCGAAAGAGTGAAAAGAAAAAAAATAGTGTGGCGAGCATTTTGTTTTTGAATTTGGGAAGGAATTTGGTACAAATTGGAATCAATTTGTAAAAAATGGATATAAGATAATCGTCTCATGCTTCTGCAGAGAAAAAGACAAGGACGTGATCAGATTATGAGGAAAAAAATAGTACAACAATGCATCGGAGCGGTTCTTGCAAGCATGGTGCTTGTGACGTTCCCTGCGTCTCTGGTCGGAGCGCAGATGGCTTCAGCCATGCAAGAGAACATACAACACAATGAGACCAGTTCGTTTACGGTAAAAGAATTAGCAGATCAAGGAATAGATCTTGAACAGCTCCACATCGAATTACAAAGCATGTTTGGTAGCGTACATCCAGAGATTCAAAAGAGGGGACAAAGCAGTCTGTGTCTAAGAGATTTTTATGAGAACAGTCTTTTCTCATGTCGAGGTTTGGCTTAGGACATCCTCTTTTCAGCCCCCATGCCCCCGCTTAGGAGGTTGTGCCATGCTTCTTTTTTCACCTCCCCTGAAATTTCCGGCGCAATCTCCTGGCTATTTTCTCTTCTGAATATTCTTAGTCATTAAGTTTTTAAAACATTTGGTGTAAAGAGTATAATATTGTACTTATTTTTTTATTGATTCTCCGCCCATTTTGGGTTCAGTGCATAGTATCCAAACTCACTTTAAAAAAAGGTATATTTTTAAGGAAATACACTATGTGAACATCATGAAAAGTGGTGAGGGGAACATGAGAAAAATCGTTGTCGTACTTGTTGGAATGCTTCTGATTACGGTGTGTTTGATGAGTGGATGTACGGAGAACAACCAAGGAAACGATGCTGAAAAAGACACCGACGGTGATGGATACAGGGATGATGTTGATGCGTTTCCCTCGGATAGTACCGAATGGGGTGATGCGGATGGTGATGGGGTTGGGGATAACACCGATGCGTTCCCGCAGGATGCAAACGAAACACGGGACACGGACGGTGACGGTGTTGGTGATCATGCTGACGTATTCCCAGGTGACCCGACTGAATCGCATGATGCAGATGGTGATGGCGTGGGTGATAATATGGATTATTACCCTGGTGATCCGACGCAATGGGAGCCGCCTTCCTCCGATGCGTTTCTTCAGACCGCTCAGCCGTTCCTTGATGCACTGGACCTGCAGGACAGCCAGTTACAAGCCTATGCAAATACGATACTGACAGGTTGTGATGCTTCTAACAGGGAATGTTTTGTGAACGCGTTGTATCGTGATGTGCTCATGAACTACACCTGTGTTGCTGCTCCGATGAATACTGCGACACTGCAGACACCGCAGGAAACCATTGAGAAAAAAGAAGGGACCTGTGAGGATCTCTCCATCCTGCTCTGTTCGTTACTCTCGAATATCGGACTGACATCCTCTCTTGTTTTTACCAGTACGCATGTGTATGCATTGGTCTTAGACATCAATGCCGATGACCTCTGGGATGTCGCTGAGCAATCATTGATTCATCAGACTGAGGCGGTCTTCGGGGAACCTATCTTCCAGTCCTATTATCAGACCTACGAGCTGCCGTCAACAGGAGTGCTGTACGCGGGAGGCGAAGAAGGAAAAACATTTGCTGGTGTCATCGATTTCATGACCATTGATTATAACATCCAGTCCGACCAGCAGTTGACGTTGTTTGTGGTTCCGACATGGACAGAATACTCTGAGTTCCTAGAGGGTGATTTTGCGAACTTCACATCCAGTGATCAATGGAATTTCACGAACACAACGGGGACCATACCTGAACTACCCACGTTTGGTGGAATCATGCTGTACAATCCTGGGGCGCTGACCGCGACCGCGACTGTTGACCTGTTCTTTTCGTTCCAAGCATCGTTTTACGATACGTATAATAAGGATGCGTTGACCGTCTATCGTGTCTGGGGGAAGGATGCGGTTCTGCTTGATCCAACATCCGGAAATTTCGGATTCCCCGGTTATGATGCCGCGGTCGTTGGGGTCAAAAAAGCAATCGATCCGCTGACGAAGGAGTACGTCACCCTTACGTAAAAAAGAACGCCTGTTATTTCACCAGAGAAATGGAAAAAGTCTGTATTTTACCTTTGTTATGTACAATACATATCCAGGGAGTTCTTGTTGCAATGTAGCGTCTTCCAGGTATGTTCGTGCAAATATAAATGGAATCGTCACAGCTGCTGGTAGTAAACCCCAGAATGACCCAAGCATCAGTGGTGTCCCGATGGTAAAGATGATTCCGCCAAGGTATCCTGGATGTCGAACGAATCGATACGGTCCGTCAGTGCAAACCGTTTGGTTTCGATCATGCTGTATTCTGACGACTGATGAGAAGAACCGATTCGTTCTTTTCGCCCAAAGCACGATGAACTGTCCAAGGCAATAAAGACTAATTCCTAAAACGATGATGAAGAAAGGTATGGTTGGCTCCCATGAGAACCGGGTTGCATCAAGGATGGAAAGACTGAACATGACGAAGAAGAGCGGTGTTGAGATTGCATAATATATTCTATCCCATTGTTTCATTCCTTGACCTGGTTTGAGGCGTTCCTTTATGACGTCTTTGCGGTCGATCAGCAGATAATACGTAAGCAGGATGAAAAAGATGTTCAGACCGTTGAACACCCAGCCTTGCCAGTAGTCCAGTCGTCCTGCCACAACGAACGTGACCAGGATGAAGACAAGGAAGATGGCAAGAGATTTCAAGTATAGTTTGATACCGAGTTTTTCTTTGTGGTTCGAATCATCCATATCGCATGAGCTCCTGCAGGAGTTATATCCCAACTTGTTATAAAAAAATTGAGTTTAGTTTTTTGTACGTTTTTTTTGTTGTGACGTCTGTTTGTTTCGTTTGTGGTTGCGAAAAAATCAACCTTTGATAGTAATATTTATATATTATACGAGCGTAATAAAATGGACGGTTGGAAGAGATGGGCAGAGCAGAAAAAAAAGAATTAGAAAAACAAGCTGCTGAAAGGTTAAACAAAGGTACATTGCTATTTCTACGATCCACTTATAAAAAAATCATCGATGATCTGGAAGCTGAAGAAAAAGAGCAGTATAATGTCTGTATGTATCAAGTGCGTCCTTATCCACCGAACACCAAAGATCCTAAGGATTTTTTTATACAGAGAACCTGAATTGCAGAGATAAAAAAAAGAGTATAACGGTGGTTTTTTTTACCCCTACAAATACAATACATGTAACTTTTTTTATAAAACGTAGGGGTAATTAGAGTTTTACAGAGAAAACAAAGTGACTCCCTAGTTGACACTCACTCCAAACGTGATTACAGCGAGATAAGATAGATGCCGACGACTACGATGAGGGTACCTATGAACTTGTGTTTGTGGAATTTTTCTTGGAGGAACATGGTGGCGAGTAAAAACATGGCGACGGAGCTGACGCCTGCCATGGGGTACACCTTGGAGGCGTTCGCCTGGGAGAGTGCCGTGTACAGGAACGCTGCAGCGGCGGCTGCGCAGAGCGAGGCGACCAGTACGGTAGGTATCTGCGGTTTGATTGAGGCTGTTTTGTTGTTCATGTATCGTCGGAGCATCAGGGATACTACCAACAGCATAAGGGTTGCCATGATGTAGATGGAGACAGCAAAGGCGATCGGCTCTGCGGTGTCAAGAAATGTCTTGACGAGCAGTGCGTACGCGATGTCGATAGGGACGAGGGCGGCGATGATCAGCAGTGAACGGTCCAGGCGTGGTATTTTGGTGATATGTTCGGTCAGGACG
>Ga0105093_10000058_pt1 | contig 39849 bp, 31 predicted proteins | sample PPLLak3March2015_2_FD_79111 | JGI IMG/M metagenome (GOLD analysis project Ga0105093, IMG submission 79111) | Freshwater sediment microbial communities from Prairie Pothole Lake near Jamestown, North Dakota, USA - PPLs Lake P8 Core (3) Depth... | ecosystem: Environmental > Aquatic > Freshwater >... | reverse complement strand
CGCGCGCATCGACCTCGACGCGCACGCCGTGCTCCCGCAGTTGAGCCGCCACCGTCTCGGCGTAGGCATTGTGCCGGTCGGCGATTGGGATCACCACCGCCTGCACCGGCGCCAGCCAGACCGGAAAGGCGCCGGCGTAGTGCTCGATCAGCACGCCCATGAAGCGCTCCATCGACCCCACCAGCGCTCGGTGAACCATATACGGGCGGTGCTCCTCCCCGTCCTCGCCGACATAGGTCATGTCAAAGCGCTCCGGCAGGTTGAAGTCGAACTGGATGGTGCTCAGCTGCCACTCACGCCCAATGGCGTCCTTGATCTTGATGTCGATCTTCGGCCCGTAGAAGGTGGCCTCGCCTTCATCCACCTTGTAGGGAACCTGGGCCCGCTCAAGCGCCAGGCGCAGCGCCTCCGTCGGCGCCTCCCACTGCTCAGGCGCGCCAGCCGACTTGTGTGGGTTCCGCGTCGACAGGTAGCACTGGAAGTCCTCGAAGCCGAAGGCGCGCAGAATGCTCAGGCTGAAGGCCAGCACGCGGTCGATCTCCTCCGGCATCTGATCCGGCCGGCAGAACAGGTGCGCATCGTCTTGGGTGAAGCCGCGCACGCGCATCAGACCATGTAGCACCCCACTCCGCTCGTACCGGTAGACCGTGCCCCACTCGGCGAAGCGCAGCGGAAGGTCACGATACGATCGCGTGCGAGTCTTGTAGATCTGAATGTGGAATGGGCAGTTCATAGGCTTGAGGAAGTACTCCTGTCCCTCGATATCGAGAGGGGAGTACATGTTCTCCCGATACCAGCCCAGGTGCCCGCTGGTCTCCCAAAGGTTCGAGCGCCCGATGTGCGGTGAATAGACGAAGTCGTATCCGCCGCGCTCATGCTCGGCGCGGCAGAAGTCCTCGGCGATCTTGCGCACCATCCCGCCTTTGGGATGCCACAGGATCAACCCCGCCCCCACCTCGTCGCTGATGCTGAACAGGTCCAACTCCCGCCCCAGCTTGCGGTGGTCGCGCTTCCTGGCCTCCTCGAGTTGCCACAGGTACTGCTCGAGCTCCTCGGACGTCTTCCAGGCCGTGCCGTAGATGCGCTGCAGCATCGGCTTGGTCTCGTCGCCGCGCCAGTAGGCGCCGGCGATGCTGGTCAGCTTGATGGCGTCGGGGTTGAGCTGGCCGGTGTGCTCGACATGCGGCCCGCGGCACAGATCGGTGAAGGTATCGTGGCGGTAGATCGAGATCTCGGGCTTGTCGGCGATCTCGTTGCCATACTCATCGGTGCCGCCTCGCTCCAGGCCCTCGATCAGCTCGATCTTGTACGGCTGGTCGGCATACATCGCCTTGGCCTCGGCCGCGCTCAGCGCGCGGCGCTCGAAGTGGAAGTCGCCCTGGATGATCTCCCGCATGCGGCGTTCGATCGCCTCCAGGTCCTCCGGCGTCAGGCTGCGCGGCAGGTCGAAGTCGTAGTAGAAGCCCTCGGCGATTGGCGGGCCGATGGCGATCTTGGCCTGGCCGGGGAACATCTCCATCACCGCCTGGGCCATGATGTGCGAGGCAGAATGGCGGATGCGGTAGAGCTCGGACTCCTCGTACTTCTCGTGCGGCAGGCTCATTGGATCCTCCTCACAAACAACAAGCCCACGCCGACTGGGGCGTGGGCTCATGGCCTCGCGGTTCCACCCAGATTGACCCCGGTTGGGATCCTCTCTGACGGCCGGTAACGGGGCCGAACCGCTCGCCCTACTCAGCCCGCAGGCCGTTCGGGATCACGCTCGCGGGGGGTGTTCACCGGCTCGCCACCGAAGGGGACTCGCAGTCGTCGATCCCCTCTCCCTGGCGGTGCGTCGTCCGGCTACTCGTCCCGGTCTTCGCGCCTCGTGCTGGATTGTGCCCGTCATTATAGCCCCGAGTAAGCGCCTGTCAATCGTCGATCCTCTTGCTGCCGCCCGTCCGGCTCCGACGGATGCCCTGGCTGGCGACAGGAAGTCGGGCCACCTGCCGGCCCCCTTCCCCCAGCAATCAGACTGCAGGGTGATCGCTCACGCGCAAGATCTCAGGCGGGCGAGGTAAGCTGCAGCCGAGACGGCGTCATTCGTAGGAAAGCGCCTCGCGCACGCTCACCCGAGTAGCGCTGCGCGCCGGCCACAGGCTGGCCAGCCCGCCGATCACCGCAACCAGAGCCAGCCATCCCAACAGGCCACCGAGCGAGTAGCGGAACTCGAGCGGCGCTTCCATCGTCGCCATGCCGACGGCATCGCTGAACAGCTTGGAGGCAAAGACGCTGACCGGCGCGCTCAGCAGCCAGCTCAATACACCGACAATGATGCCCTCGGCGATGTAGATGGCGGCGACGGAGCGCGAGGTGGCGCCGATGGCGCGCATCACGCCGATCTCCCGCCGCCGTTCGTAGACGTTGATCGAAAATGTGCTCAGCAGCCCGACCGCTCCGACGCTGGCGGCCAGGATGGCCATCGCCAGCAGCAGGTAGACGATGATGTTGAATTGAGCTTCCGCCTGGGCGCGGGTTTCGTCGGCGCTTTGCAGTGTCGCCGGCTCCATGTGTTTGGCGGTGTAGGTCGCCTTCAGATCCTCCATCAGCCGAGACCGCGCTTGCGGCGTGTCTTCCGTCGCCCGCACCATCAACAGCCCGCCGCGGCCGGCGCTGCGCGCCACCCGCGCCAGCGCGTCGAAAGGCACAAAATTGTCGGTCAACTCGTTGCCGATCTTAAGCATCAGCCCAACGACCTCCCAGCTGACCTCGCGCTCACCGAAGGTTAGCCCGATGTGATCGCCGACCTCGATGCCTTCGTCTTCAGCCACGTTCACGTTGAGCACGATAGCGTTCCAGTCATCCGCCCGCAGGCTGCGCCCGGCAACAATGCGCGGCGCAAACAGCTCCGAGTCCCCTGGCACTCCCCAGATGAACATCTGGCGGGGCTCGCCGACCCGGGTTTCCAGCTCGACCGGTATCTGCGCCCACACCTCCGCCCGCTCGACGCCCGGGGTATCGTGGGCGATCTGCTCCAACCGGCTGACATGCAACGGCCGGTCGAAGATCACCAGCACATCGAACCCCAGGCCTTCGAGCAGCACGTCGATGGTGCCATCGGCGGAGGCCTTCAAGCTCATCACCATCATGAAGGTCAGGCCGGCCAGCACCAACGAGATCATGGTCAGCGCCAGGCGAGTCTTGCGCCGGAAGGTGTTGCGCAGGCTGAGCGCCAGCGGACGCGGCAGCCCCTTCACCCGGCCGACCAGCCGGTCCAGCCAGTTCGAGCCGAAGCGTCCCCCGATGCCGTAGGTGCTCAGGGCGCGCGCCACGCGGATGCGCGAGCCGCTGTAGGCCGGGATCAGCGCCGCCACCACCGGAACCACCAACGCCATCACCAGCTGCAGCACCACGGCCTGGGGGATGATGCGCATCGCACCCACCGGGATGTTGAGCAGGCCCAGCAGCAGGGAGGCCAGACCCTTGGCCACTACCGCTGCCAGGGGTACGGAGAAGACCAAGGCGAAGAGGCCGTACAACAGCGCCGTCACGAGATAGACCCGAAGCACACGCGCCCGCGTTGCCCCGACGGCCTTCATCACCCCGATCTGCCAGACCTGCTGGCTGACCGTAGCGTTCATGATGTTGGCGATCAGGAACCCGCTCAGGGCCAGCGAGAGCAGGCCCAACACGCTCAGGATCAGCAAGACGCCATCCATCGATGACTGGAACCAGTGCACATCCGACTCGAAGGTCTCGGCGTACCAGACCGTGAAGCCTTGCTTCTCGACGCGCTCGGTGTAGTAGGTCCCCGCCTCCTTCTCATCCTGCCAGGGCAGGCGGGTCTTCTCGGGCGGCTCCAGGATCAAGGCCAGCATCGAGAAGCCTGCATCCCGTCCGTGGATGCGCGCCGCCGTCTCCAGGGTGGTGTAGAAGACCGGATCCCCGCCGAACTGCGGCGGGAAGACGCGCGAGTTGCGCACGAGGCCTATGATCGGGAGGCGACGGACCCGGCCGGCGGCGTCGATCTCGATCGTGGCATCCGCCGGAATGTCGAAGTAGATCGAAGACTGGCGCTCGACGGCCACTACGTCATTGGCGCTCGTGGCGGCCTGGTGGTGCCCGGGCCAGTAGCCGTCGAGTAACTCGAACAGATCGACCGACTGCTCGGTGTAGTCCTGTTTGGCATACAACACCCCGTCGCGCCACGTCTCATCCCCGGCCAGACGCCAGCGCATCGTGCTGTAGTCCTCGCCCTCGGCTGAGGCCACGCCTCGCTCTTGACGCATCGACTCGACGAATGCCTGCTCGAAGGGATCGGTGTAGAGAATTACATTCGGGAAGCGGCTGGCCTGATGGCTCTCGGTCATGCGCGCCCGCATCAGCCCCGAGAGCCCGAAGACCAGCCCCAGGGCGAACACGCCAACGGTCGTGGCCAGCACCACCAGCAGCGTGCGCAGGCGGTTGATCCACAGGTCGCGCACGACTTTGCGCCAGATCACGCTCACCGGGTGTAGGCTCCGTTACCGTTCTCGTCGCGCGAGATGCGCCCGTCGAGAAGGTGCAGCACGCGCTCCGCCCGCTCGCTCAGCGCCTTGTCGTGCGTCACCACAACCATCGTCTTGCCCTCGCTGTCCAGGGCGTCGAACAGGTCGAAGACTTCACGCGCCGTTTTCGAATCCAGGTTACCGGTGGGTTCGTCGGCCACGACCAGCGGCGGGTCATTGGCCAGCGCCCGGGCGATCGCCGCCCGCTGCTGCTGGCCGCCGCTCAGCTGGCTGGGGAGCTTGTGCGCCTGCTCAGGGATCCCCACTCGCTCCAGCCAGTTCATCGCCCGCTCTTCGCGCTCCCCGCGCGCATACACGCTGCAGAAATCCATCGGCAGGATGACGTTCTCCAGCACGGTCAGCGTCGGCAGCAGTTGGAAGAACTGGAAGACCACCCCCACCTGGCGGCCACGCCAGCGCGCCAGATCGTTCTCGTTCAACCCGTGGATGGGGTGGCCGGCGACGTGCACCTCCCCGTCCGTGGGCGCATCGATGCCGGTGATCATGTTGAGCAGCGTCGATTTTCCCGACCCCGACGGCCCAACGATGCTGACGAACTCACCCGGATCGACCTGCAGGTTGAGGTCCTTGAGCACCATCACGCTGCCCGCTTCGGTGTCGTAGGCCTTAAAGACCTGGCGCAGATCAATGATCTTCTCGCTGGATGCTTCCATCGCCAACCCCAATCGGACGATTGCGAAAACGCCCGCCCCAAGGCAGGCGCGTACGTCTACTATACGCCCATCCGCTGCGGCGGTTGTGCGGCCGATACACCCAGCTGACAGCCTTCCACCTGACCGGCGCTGACATTCCGCTTCCGGGGCCACGCATGGGCAACCCGCCAAGTCTGCTAGACTGGGTCCCGGGGTAGCCGGCGGCCCCACCCGACTTGGCTGCAGCTCCCGCCCAACCCTGTGAGAGGCGTCACCGCATGCCCGACCCCACTGCTTCTGCCAGTTCCCCATCCAGCCCGCCTCCCAGCGAGGTGATCGCCCTTCCTGCGGCCGAACGGGCGCGGGCAGTAGCCGTGCTGGCGCTGGCCTTCCTGGACGACCCGATCTACCGCACGCTGCTCCCGGATCCTAGCGACCGCCGGCGCGCCCTGGATGCCCTGTGGAAGGCGTTGATCACCACCTCCAGCCGCTACGGCAGGGTCGATACCACGCCGGACACCGCCGGAGTTGCCTGCTGGCTCGCCCCCGGAAACGCCGATCTCAGCCTGTGGCAGATGATCCGCACTGGCCTGGCGCTGCCGCGCGCAGTGATGCAGTTCCCAACGGACAGCCGGAAGCGGTTCATGGAGATGGTCTCAGCCACCGACCGCATCCGCCGGGAGCGCATGCCGCAGCCGCACTGGTACCTGTGGGCGCTTGGCGTCGAGCCGACGCGGCAGGGGCAGGGGATCGGCGGCACTCTGCTTTCAACGGCTGTGCAGCGCGCGGACACCGATCACCTCCCCTGTTACCTGGAAACCGAGACCGAATCCAACGTGGCCTTCTACACCCGCCGGGGCTTCGAGGTCGTCCACGAGGGGGAGATCGTCGGGCTGAGGCTGTGGTCGATGCTTCGCACGCCGAAAGGGAGCGAAAACTCGGAGATCAAGTAGCGTGGCGGCGGACCAACGGCCCTTCCCGCCAGCCGCCCGAGTCCCCAGGCCAATTTCCATCCGTACCCGAGTCCATCGTGCTCTGCGGGCTGTCGCCGGCTAGGCCACACTGGGGTTGATGCACCCGAGGGGAGCGCCGCTACTCCCGCCCGGTCGTGTGTTGCCGATCCGGACCTTTGGGCAGTGCAACCCCGTCGAGCAGTGCCGCAGACGCAAACCGAAGCCGCCGGGGTATGCCCGGCGGCTGTGGTGGGCGGTATAGGACTTGAACCTACGACCTTTGCGATGTCAACGCAACGCTCTAACCAACTGAGCTAACCGCCCGATGAGCGCATTATAGCGGTCCGGCGGTGCGGTGACAATACCGTCTCCCGCATCCACTTGCCCCTTCTTCGTGGCGGTTGAGCTCTTCCCGCATGCCCGGCGCGCACGCCGATGAAGGTCGCGCTACACAGCAACCGGGAGCCTGCAGGCGTGGGTTGCCGCTTGTCGTCACCGGACCATCCTGCTGGGAGGACCGCAGCGCACTCCAGCCCGCCGCCGCACGGCGTGCCGCCTGATTGCGCAGTTCGACCTTCGGCCTACCTCCCGGGCCGATGGATCCGGCGGAGCTCGGCCCCCTCAAACACGCGCCCGTCCATCTGGCTCCCGCCCTGTAACTCCTTCGTCGCCATCTGCTCCGCCTCGCTCACCCGCCAGCGCTTGGCATCGAACGCCTTGCCCTGGGAGAGCATCGGGGCGCCGATCCAGGACTCCCCGGCGCGCTCAGCCGGACGCCGTAGTTGCCTCGCCCCCCAGCCGCGCGGCTGGGGGGCGAGGCTGGCACACTTTCCAGAGGGCACTGCACAATCCGCCGCCCCGCAAATCCAGGGCAGGTGAGGCGGATGTCACCGGGCCTACCGGACGCGCACCAGCTTGAAGACGGTGTTCTCGGTGAGCCCGCCCTTCCCCACTGGAGAGGGGATCAGCCGGCGATACTCCTTTGTCGCAACAACCCCCACAGACTCTCCCTGGCTATGGATGGTCCAATCATCGGGGAAGGGAGAGTCGATACGCGCCGCTCCGAAGGCCATGCACCAGAAATCGCATCCCCCTCCTCCGACCTCCGCCAGGACTGTCTGCCTGGCTCCAGAAGGGCACCGTGCCTTGAAGTCGTTCTGCATAGCCCAGATCACCCAATCTAGCATCTCGAAGTCCTCGACCAATGCGGAGTCCGACCTCGTGTCGTTGAAGCGAGGCAGCAGCTTATGCACGAAGAACTTCGTGCTTCCGGCCGGCCGCGAGCTGAAGGTGACGGTGCACTTGAAGCCATCGACCGAGAGATCGACGTAGGCCACATTGCCCTTTCCCTTGAGGTAGGCCATGTTCTCGCCCTCCTCACCTGAGGCCTCGTACGCCCAGGTCAGCGGGATGGTCGCCTTGACGAAGACCTCACCGGTGCCGCGCTTTTCGGTCTGGTATTTCAAGTACGACTCCATGCGCAGCTCCAGTTGACATTCGTTGATCGGGCTCTTCTCGCCGGCGCTGGCAAGGACCTGGGCCAGGGCCTTGGCGCAGTCATCGGGCTTCAGGCACTTCTGGTTCTCCCGAGCGAGGACGGACTTGGCCTTGGACGCCAGATCGGCGAGCGTCTGGCTGTTGAATGCAGCGTCGCCCCGTTTGCCGCCTGCCATCAGGGCCTGGTAAGCCCGGAAGGCGGCGATGATCTGCTTGCAGGTGCGCGCCGCCTGTGCCTGGGCCCGCACCTTTCCTTGTTGGGTCGGCTTGATCTCTGCGAGTTCCTCGTCCTGCGCCTGAGCCGCCGCCAGATTCTGGGCGGCGCGCCGCGCCCCGCCGCCAGGCGTATTCTTCTTCGCGAACTGCCGCACCTCTTCGGGCTTCGCCTGGCCGGCGCCCTGAGGCTGCAGCTCATACATCTTGATCCCGGCCAGGGGGCCGGCGGGGGCGGGCCGGGCCAGCTTGGCATGGGAGCCCAGGCTGGCGATCCCTTCCCCCGCAGCGAGGGGCGTCAGGTGGAAGTCCTCTCCCTGCACTCCAAAGGCAAATGCAATGTCCACCAGAGCCTCGGCTCCCGTGGCGCTGGAAGCCTCGGCGGAAGGCTCAATGACCAGCGTGGCAAGCTGGTTGAGTTCCAGTCCCGCCGGCTCGATCAGCACCGCGCCGTAGACCTTGCCGCTGAACGGATACCCTCCCAGGGATTCAACGGGGGTCATTCGGATATGGGTCAGCTCGTCGAGCGCACCCGCCGGGAGGACGAGCGTGTAGCGGGCCCCGCTGGCGGACTCAACTGCCAGCTCGCCCCCGTCTGGCCCGATGTCCGCTGCAGTGCCGGGAGGTTGCAGGAGGGCCATGGGATCGAGTCCCTCGAACATCGATGGATCGAAGGTGGAGGGATCGAAGTTCTCGAAGTCGAACGTGGCCGGGTCCAAGCCCTGGAAGGGAAGCCCTCCCATCTCGAGCACCGGCTCGACCGTGTACGGATTGGCCGGGGCGATCTCGCTCGCCACAGTCACCGAGTACGTCGCGCCCGTGCCCTGCGCCGTCAGGTGATAGGTCAACGGCTCACCCTCCGGCACGCCGAAGTCCTCGAACCGGGTTGCCGAGCCGTCCAGCGTGGCGAGCAGTATCCGATCGCCTCCGCCCATGCTGAACTCGACATCGTAGCCGGTGGCGCCATTGACTGGTTCCCACGAGAGCTGCACGCTGATCGCCGAGTCGGCGGTGGCGGTCAAGGGGCCATCGCTGGCCGAAGAAGGCGCGGTCGGTTCTTCGCCGCCAATCGGCACCCCCTCGGCCCCTGCGGCAGCCTCGGGCGCCTCGCCCGAGCTACCAGCGCCGCAGGCGCCCAAGAACAGGCTTATGACAACCAGGCTTACGATCCAACGCTGAGCAACAGCTCGGTTCATGTCAATGACCTCGGTTGATGCGGATTCATCCATCGAGCGCTTCCTGCCCGCACTGGATGGTCGTAATTCGCTATACCTGATAGCCATTGTACGGTTTCAGCGTGAAACCAGCGTGAAATGGGCTCGAAGCTGCGCGACTCGCTCGAGATCCCCCCCGCTGGGCGGAGCGGGGGTCCCTGGGTGGCTGCCTGGGAGTATGTGATGGAACGGACTATCGACCTGACCCCCTCACCGAGGGAGGCGCACGGGTACCTCGCGAATCGTGGCGGAGAAGGGGCCCTAGGTTCGTGGGGGTGGGGGGAGCCAAGCTCGTCCTGCCCCCAATAGCTGCCACCCCCTCCCCGACGGGACCCGTGTGCTCGCGGATGTCGGCTCATGCACGGGCGGGCTAGGGGAGAGAGCTGGACGAAATCAGGGCATTTTTCGGCAGGCTGCTTGGGGAGAGGCGGATTCCGGCGGTTCGGGGGAGGGATGGGATCCTGCTGGGTGGGAACCAGCCTGACCGGGGATGGGAGGGTGGATACGGTGCCGGCGAAACTCAGACAGCCTGGGTCAAGCCGACGGCCTGGTCGGGCGCGAGCTCGCGCCCTGCGCGCCAGGCGCTCTGGTAGGCATCCTCACCTAGCGCCTGGCGGGCCCGCTCGACGGCGCGGTCGTACTCGGCCTGATTGACCGGCGCCAGGGGAGCTCCGACTGTCTCGCGCATCTTCGACGCCGCCCCCATCAGCCTGGCGGCATCCGCTGGCTTGCCTTCGGCGACGCTCAGGCGGCCGAACCCCTCCAGCGCTTCTGCCATGCCGCCCACCTCTCCGATTTGATGGCGCAACTCCAGGCTGTCGCGCAGGTAGCGGCGCGCCCCGTCACCATCGCCCTGCTGCAGGCTCAGATCCCCCAGGTTGTACAGCACGCCGGCGATCATACGCCGGTCCCCCAGTTCCCTGAAGACCGGCAGGCTCTGCTCAAACCATGCCAGCGCCGCCGGATAGTCCTCCATCAGCAGCGCCACCGCGCCAAGGTTGTTGAGCGTGGACGCCAGGCCGTTGGCATTGCCCAGCTGCTTCCAGGCCGGCAGGCACAACTCGAGATAGCGCCGCGCGGCGGCGTAGTTGCCGCGCTCGATCGACATCGCCCCCAGGCTGTTGAGCGACATCGCCTCGCCCTGCGTGTCGCCATGCTGGCGCGCCAGGTCAATACTGGCGCGCAGGTGGGGCTCGGCCTCCTCGAACTTGCGCTGCATGGCCGCCAAGATCCCGACCCGATTGAACAGCCGTACCCGCAGCTCGGCCGGAACGGGCCCCGCCAGGGCGAGCAGCCGTTCGAGCGTCTGCTGGCCTTCGGCCAGCAAGCCGCGGATCATCCAGTAGCGCGCCAGGGACAGGCACAGGCGAGCGGCAGCCTCGAGCTCGCCATGCTCCATCGCCCAGCTCAGCGCCTGGCGGAAATTGGCCAGCTCGGCATCCACGCGGCGCAGCCACTCGATCTGTTCCGGCCCGAGCAGCTTCGGCTCAGCCTGTGCGGCCAGTTCGCTGAAGTAATCCAGGTGGCGGCGTTGAGCGCTCGTCGCCTCGCCGCCAGCCTTCGATTGTGCGGAGGCATGTTCCCGCATCAAGGCATGAAAGGCGAACCGGCCAGACTGATCCTGGCGGATCAACGATCGGTCGACCAGCGCCAACAGCTCGGCCTCACCGGCGAAAGCTACGCAGCCGGCCGCGCCAACATCCCATCCGCCGCGGAAGACCGACAGCCCGCAGAGGATCTCGCGCTGCTTCTCCCCCAGCCGGCTCCAGGAGAACTCCAGCGCCGCCGCCAGGCTGCGATGGCGATCCGGCAGGTCGTGATGACGGGAGGTCAGGCCGGCGATGTCCGCCTCCAGCTCGTCGGCGATCTCCCGACAGCTGCGCTGGTCCACGGCCGACGCTGCCAGCTCGATGGCCAGCGGGATTCCCTCCACCAGGCGGCAGATGCGGTGGATGTCCACCAGCTCGGCATCCTCGCTGCCCAGCTGGCGTTGGATGCGCCGCCCACGCTCCAGGAACAGTTGGATCGATTCCGATTGGCGCACCGCCGCCGGGGCGTAGAGCGGCGCCAGCGCCAGCCCCTCCACCGGGTAGCAGCTCTCGGCCTGCAGGCCGAGGCGGTCCTGCGACGTGACCAGGACCGCCGCCTTGAGGGCCACATCCAGGATCGAGGTGACCAGGTGACGAGCGTCGGGCAGCAGATGCTCCGGTCCGTCGAGGACCAGCAAGACCTCGCGCTCGCGCAATGCCTCGAGCAGCTGATCCACCGGATCACCCGGGCCAGCCGGATCGGGCGCCACTGCCGCCAGGATCGCCCCCGGGAGTTGACCGGCCTGCTCAACCGATCCAGCACGGACGTAGGCGACCCCGTGCGGAAAGCAGGGGCGGATCTGTCGGGCCACTTCCAACGCCAGGCGCGTCTTGCCCACGCCTGCGCCTCCCATCAGCGTTACCAGCCGGCATCCGGGAGCTTCCAGCAATTCGAGCAGCTCGGCGAGCTCGCGCTCCCGGCCTACGAAGGGGGTGGTAGGCTGAGGCAGATTCCGGGCCGGCTCGGCCGAGCCGGGAGCGGCACCATCCAGCGCTCCCTCTCGAATTTGGGCATGCAGGCGTACGGTTTCTGGCCCTGGCGCCGCCCCTAGCTCCACCTGCAGTACCCGCCGACAGGTCTCATACTGCGCCAGCGCTTCGCTACGTCGGCCGGTCAGCGCCAGCAGGCGCATGCGCTCGCGGTGGGCTTCCTCCATCCAGGGATCGAGCTCCAGCTGGCGGTCCACCATGCTTAGCGACCGCGCCAGGTCCCCGGAGCACTCGCAGAAGGCCGCCTGGCGCGACAACGCCACAGCCATCCGGCGACGCAGGCGCTCGCGCTGGATGGCCGACCACTCCTCGAAGGGATCGGCCTCCTTGAGGTGGAAACCTGTCAGGAAGTCGCCGCGATAGATCTCGATCGCCCGCGCCTGCCGCTGGGCGCAGGTCACACAGCGATCGGGATGGCGGTGCGGATGCGCCTGGCAGGCATCCAGCAGCGCGGTCAATTCCTCCACATCCGTCCAGTGGTCGCTGGCGGCATTGAATTGCAGCGAGTCGCGGCGGGTGTTCAGGTAGGGCGGCCGGGCTTGCTCATCGCCGATCGCCTCGCGCAGGTTGGCCAGCGCCTGGCGCAGGTTGGTGCGGGCCGCCGCTTCGGGCACATCGGGCCAGAGCAGGCCGACCAGCGATTCGCGGGCATGGTTCTGGCGCTCTTCGACGGCCAGATAGACGAGCAGAGCACGCGCCTTCTGAATGGCAAAGCCCTCAACCGGCACGCCATCCAGGTTGATCGCTGGGTTTCCCAGGAGATGCAACTCAAGCCGTGGCACGCAGCCGCCTGCGGTCATCGCACCGGGCAGCACGCCGGACCGATGGTCGCGGGGAGCTGAGGCGAGAGACCAGCATTCAATTGGGGGACACGAGTGGGTACGTCGCCGGCGGCCATCCTGACCAGCCGCCGCGCCCCCCAAACGGCCATTCTAGATGCAGTTCGAGAACGCGGCAAGACCGGACAGGGTGAGAACTTAGTGAGCGGCGTTCGCCGTAGTCGACGATTGCTTCAGGGGAGGCGCGAGGACCCAAGCAGCGATCGTGTCTCCGCTGATTCCATCATTCCACGATGGGTCAATTGCGCCCGCGTGTAGGCAGCCGGGGCGGGTGACGGGCTCAGGGCACCCAGGCAGCCTGGCTGGCCATGCCGCCCAGGTCGCCGACCAGCCGGGCTTCAAACTCCGGCGCCGATGCAGCCATCAAATGGCCGTCCCGCGTCGCGATCAGAAGTGTATCTCCGCCCAGCGGGTCCCAGATCAGGGAGGCGACCCCTGCCTCCAGGATGGTTCGGGACTCCCCGCCCAGTGGCCGAACCACGACACGCCCCTGCTGGTTCTCGATCACCTCCCAGGCCTCGTACCCCTGAAGCGATAGCGCTGGGTGATAGGAAGCGTCGGGCACCGGGGGCCGGGCAAGAACCTCTCCCTCGCTCGACACGAGAGCTTCCGGGTAAGCATGGAAGGCATTCCCCTCCTCGAGCCAATCGATCCCCCAGCTCTGCGCTTCAAGGACGCGGAGCGGATCGGTCTCCGCCGACGGCAGCAGGAAAGTGCCTACTCCAAGCGGGCAATCCTCGCAGTCGGAGCTAGAAAACAGGACAGCCTCATTTGTCGGCGAGAGCGCGGCGTAGCCTGCAAAGCAGCCCTCGAACAGGGTGGACGGCTCTCCGCCTCCGGCCGGGATGCGCAGCAGATTCCTCTCGCCGCAGACGTCATCGGCCTCGGAGGCGATGTAGCGGCTATCCGCCGTCCACCCGACGAAGTTCCACGGCCAGAGAACCCCGGCGGGCTGCGTGATTACGGCGCCATCTTCGAGGCGCACGGCCCAGGCGCCATCGGCCTGGTTGTAGCCAATAATGGCCCCGCCGAAGGGCGGAGTCCATCGGCCGCCGAAATGCAGGATGTACTCACCGTCCGGCGACCAGGTCGGGTACACCGCCTGGGATCCGCCGTCGGTTAGCTGGGTAACAGCCTCGGTTTCGGTGTCGTACAGATACAGATCCGAGGTCGGTCCGTTGATTGCCCCGGTGAAGGCCAGGTAGCGCGCACCTCCCGGCTGCCAGGCGACATTGTCGTAAAGCGTGATGGCGTAGTAGGCAAAGGCCTGGTCAGTCAGTGGATATGCGACCACATCGTCGGGGATCACCGCTTGCAGCGTGGCCAGGACCTTCGTCTGCCCGCCGGGAAGATCCAGCTGGATCAACTGCGGGCCGTGTTCACTGGGCCTGATGAACGCGAGTGCATCTCCCTGAGGAGAGACCGACCGCCGCAAGTCCGCCTCCCCGACTCCCGTGTCAGACAGTCGGGTGAGGAATGAACCATCCGGGTTCGCGATCCAGATGCCGTCGTCGCCTTCGAAGAGCACATACGGGCCGCCGGGATTCAATGAAGCGGGATTGCGAGGAGCGGCGGGCTCTGGCGTGGGCGCGTCGATGGGAGCCACGACCGCTGGAGTTGCGGAAACGACTGGAAGTGCTGGCTGCGGGGAGGCTTGTGACGTGGCCGCCGTTCCCGACGGCGAGGAGCACGCGGCCAGGAGCAAGGCTCCGCAGACCAGCAGGCACTTCAAAGGGGTCTTCATCGACTCTCTCCCTGCGGTGCTAGCCACTCCAGCATATCCTCATTCGGAGATGCGAACCAGGTCGCGGGCTATCCGAAGCAGGCTGGCGCCTGGCCGCTGCACCTGATTCGAATTGCCTTGGCAGGGATGCTCGGCACGCTCGCCGCCGCACGCTAGTCGATCAGGATCGAAAGTGTCCACAGGATCGATACCGCCAGGACGACGGAGCCGAACACGGTAAACGTCCGCCGCGTGCGGACACTCGCCGCCTGTGCCAGACCGAAGAGGAACAGGGCTATGGCGAGCAGCGCCAGCACTGCGACATAGCTATCGCCCTTGCGACTCCAGCGCTGATACGCGTCGGCCTGTTCATTCTGAAGCTTGACCAGCCGGTTGGCCTCGGCGGCGGAGTCCTCCACATACCCCTCGAGGTTGGGCAGGGCATCGGGCTCGCCGGGGGCATGGGCTGGATCAGTGTAGAAGAACGAGAGCGCCTGTGCCCGCTCGACGCGCGCCCGCAAAATTGCCGCCCGCTGCCGGGCGAGCGCCGCACTGTCGAGATCCCCTGCGGCCTCTTGCTCGAGGCCGGTAATCTCGAGCGACAGGCTGTCCTGCATCTCCTGGGCGAGGTCGGCCAATGTCCCCAGGTCGTAGTCGCCGCGAATCCCCTGGCGGAAGATCTCACCCGAGGCGAGCAGGGCGTACACCTGAGATTCTCGGTTGGCGACTTGTGAGCGGATGCCGGCATCCGCTTGCAGCCCGGCGACGATGGCGGCCGCCACGGTGGCGGCCATGGTCAGGAAGACGACCACGCTGCGCCAGCGTTCGGTATTGGGGGAAGGCGCGGTCATGCTTCCACCCAGCGTGCCAGCGCCCAAAGGACTTCGACGCCGGCGATCCACGCCAGGCCGAAGAGGAACACCAGCACGCCCATGACCAGGCCGGTGATGCGCGCCTTGCCGCGGGTGATCTCCGCCAGGCCGAGCCAGAACAGGCTCAGGGCAAGCAGCACCGCGCCGACGAAGTAGCTGCGCTGCTGCGATTGGTAATACTCGGCCTGAATGAAGGCGCCCTCAGGATCGAGCGCCGCCAGATCGGCATTCTGGGCTTGCAGGTCGGCGAAGCGCTGGGCGATGTCGAGCGAACCGTCGGCGCGGGCGTAGGCCGGATCGGAGGACAGCGGCTCAGCGAGCAGCGCCAGATTCGCCAGCACGTACTTGCGCTGGTTCGCCGCCTGCGCCTCCAGCCCTCGATCGCCACTGATTTCCATGGCCCGCACCTCGGCCTCCGCCAGGAGATGGCGCTGGGCATTCCCGGCTTCCTGGTAGGCGAGTTGCCAATCGAGGTTGAGGAAGTCTTGCTGTTGGATCGACTGGATCATCCCGAGGCGTTCCGCATCTCCGGCGCGTGAGCCCAGATCGCTGGAGCGCCAGCTGGCGACGGCGGTTGCGATGAGCACGATCGCCATGGCTGCAGCGATCAAGCCTTCGGTCCGTCCTCCGCCGCCGACCCTCTCGGGCACTGCCTCGGACTGTGCTCGTTCCTGCGACACACTCTCTCCTTCGGTTCCGTCCCGGGGCAGGTTGTTGTTGGTCGCCACGTCCCCTCCGAACCTAGGCTTCAGGGCCTGACTCTGCACTGTCGGTGGATGATGTCATCGACGCATTGGATGCTCCGGTGCGCTCGGCGAGAAAGCCAAACAGTTCCCGCATCGTGGCGAAGCCGGTTCGTTCACCGGTGCGCGGGTCCTCCAGCGAGGCCCGCCAACTCGCTTCTTCACTGGGGTAGGCCAGCCACAGGCGCAGCATGTAGGAGTAGTAGCGATCTTCGTGGCTGTCCATGTGGGGTTGCTCCGCGGGGTGGGAGGCCGGTGGCCTCCCACCCCGAAGGATGCATTCAGCGACGCGCAGGAACTAGGGCAAGGTACCGATCACTCGGAAGGTGTCGAGGGCGTGGATCGCGATATCCTCGTCCTCCGGATTCACCATCTGCACGATGAGCAGGATGGTGAAGTCCTGTGAGTTGTCGGTCGGGACGGCGGAGAGCACCAATGTCTGCGCGCCGCCAGGGCCACCGCAGTTGTAGAACAGATCGGCCTTGCCGCGGTAGTAGCCGTCGTTGTAGTCCGAGCGGCTGTCGAGTTTGCACTCGGCGAGGTAGTCCGGGCGGATGGCGTCCAGAATCTGGACATGGCCGCCGAGGCGAGCCAGGTCATCCGAAACGCCGAAGAACAGGCCCGGCGCGCCCCAGGTGCGGCTGTAGGCGTCCATGTCGGGGGCGGCGGTGATCGAGGCGCCGATCACATCGTTGCCGTCCACCCAGGCCGAACCGTCGGTCTCGGCCCATGACTCCGGGAGCTCCAGAGCGATCGAGCTGAAGGCATCGGAGGTGTCGATGTAGCCAGTGGCGCTGGTGCCGGTAGTGCCAGTGTTGCCTGTGTTCGAGCTCACGCCCGAGTCGAAGACCGAAGAGACTGCAAGCTCACGGCCGTTCAGCTGGCCCGAAAGCACCTCGCCGGTTGCGATCCGGATGACGTCGATGGCGATGGGGTCTTCCGGCGAGCGGCTCTTCAGCACGTCACAATACTCGCCCATCGTGCCCTGCCGGCCGAGGGAGATGGTTTCCATCGTCGACAGGATGTCCCCTGCCCGCACGCCGGCCTTGTCCGCCGGAGAGCCGGAGGCGACCGAGGAGACCCAGATTCCCGAGAAGCCCGACTCCGGATCGACGAAGGCTGTACCGTTCACGCCGATCGAGTTGACGTCTTCGTTCTCACGCAGCCGTTCGACGATTGGCAGCGCCTCGGCCTGAGAGATGGCGAAGAACTGCGCCGTCGCTGCCCCGCCTACCTGCCCCCCGGCATAGTTGATCCCCACGACCCGGCCGTCCGAATCCACCAACGGCCCACCCGAGTTGCCCCCGTGGATTGTGGCGGTATGTTCCAGCGAGGAGTTCACCGAAGCCCATGGCATGTCACCGTCGGCGCGCGCCTTGGCAACAATGCCGTTCGTCAGCGTGTACTCAGGATCGCTCAAGGGGAAGCCCGCGGCGTAGACTTCCACGCCAACATCCACGGGCTCCTCACGCCACTCCAGGAAGGGGAAGCCTTCCCCATCAATGTCGATGATGGCCAGGTCTGAGCACTCCGATACGCCCAACACTCGGGCGTTGTAAGGATCCCCTTCCCCGGAAAGGTAGACCTTCATGCGCGCCGCACCGGTCACGACATGGTTGTTGGTTACGGCAATGCCGGACGGGTCAATGATGAAGCCTGAGCCTGTCCACGCGGCATTCGGCACTGCGCCTCCCGGCTCGATCAGGGACCCTTCCGCAGCGATGTAGATGGTCGCGTCCTTCACATCCTCCACCGACGACACCGCCCCCGCCGACGACTTGCTTCCCAGCGACACCGAGGAGGACGGAGTGGCTGCATCCTCGGAGGGCGCCTTGGTGGCGGGTGCCTCCTCGCTTCCCGAACCGCCGCAGGCGCTGAGCACCAGCGCTCCGGCCAGAGCAACGAACAATGCTAAGCGTACTTGACGTCTCATTGCGATCTCCTTCTCCTGGACATTCGATTCCCAGGGTTCTCCTGCCACCTTACCCGTCGAGCGTGAAATCACCGTGAAATTCGACCTAATTAGTCAATCTATGGCCAAAGTGGCGGGCACTTGGCTCTGGCTGCGCGTCTGGGGGCTACCCTGCCCGTCTGGTTGGGCTGGGTCCATCGGTGCGCCGATGTTGCCGCCCTCTTTGCCTGGGGTCCCAGGTTCTGGGACGCTTCGGCTGGGGAGGGATTCAGGGTACGAGACGCGAGCGGAAGCCGCTCCCGGCCGCCGCCATTTCCCTGCACTCCTGCCGGGCGCCCAATGAGAGGGGTGTCCGCCCCGGACCAGCCACTTCTTCGGGTTGTGTTGGGAGTGAGCGGAGGAACAGCGTTCGGGAAGGCGAAAGCCTGGGCCGCCTGGAGTGAGGGCGGCCAGAGCCGGGCAACCTATGCCGTCTGCGGGGCAAATGCCTGGAGCAGCTCGGCGGGCATCGGCCGCAGGGCCATCGTCTCCCGATCGAGACACGCCACCCGCGTCTGAGCTCGGACGATCCCGGCATCATCGGACACGCGCCGCACGCGGTAATGGCGCAGGGCACTGACCCGGCGCACTTCCGAGAGCCAGGTGGTGAGCGACAGATCGTCCCCATGGACCGCCGGCTGAAGGTACTGAATTCGATGGGAGCGGGCGATGATCGCCAGCCCGTGCGCAGCCAGCACCTGCATCCCCCACCCCGCCGCCTCGCCGGCGCGAACCCCCGACTCCTCGAGCAGGTTCAGGTAGACCGCGTTGTTCACATGCCCGGCTTGGTCGAGGTCGCCCCACTCGACGTGGTGGACGATGCGTACAGGCTGCGCCGGCGGGTCAGGCGCCTCGATCGGCTTTCGATCCACGGCTTTGCCGCCACCGCCTTCCGGCATGAACGCCATGGCCATCTCCGGCGGGATGCGCAGCGGCAGCTGGGTCGCCCGGTCGACGTAGACCCAGTCGGTATACGCCTGCGCCACCATCTCCCCTTCCACACGGAGCACATACATCCGCCGCGAGATCACCCGCCGGACGTCAGCCACCCAGGTGGTGACCTCGACGGTCTGCTGCGGGTGGATCGGACGCAGGTACTCGATCCCGGTCTCACGGATCAGCCACAACGTTCCCAGCTCGCGGTAGCGCGCCGGGCTATAGCCCACGTCGGCTGAAGCCTCGGATGCCGCCTGCTGCATGTAGCGCAGGTAATTGGCGTTGTTGACGTGCCCGTGCAGGTCGCATTCGTACTCGCGCACCCTGAACAGGCGGCGATACCCTCTCGGCATTCTGCCCCCCCATTCGTCATGCAGACCGCAAGTGTACCGGCCAATCGGCAACCACGGAACCCCGCCGACTCACCCTCACACCCCGCTCCGCTCACCTGCCTAGAACTTATATTGACAAAACCCTTGCACATGGGTCGGCTGCATGGTACAATGCCAGCATGCAGACACATCGAACCTTCTCGATTTCCTCCAACACCGCCCTGTGGCTGGGGATTGCCTTCAGCCTGGCCTTCACTGGACTGATCGCCTGGGCCGGCCAGCGGTTGGAGGGAGTGGCTCTGCTCCCCGACACCGGCGCCTCCTGGTACTACTGGCAGCTGCCCGAGCCAGCCTTCTGGCCGCGGGCCACCGCCTGGGTCTTCTACCTGGCCCACCAGTTGACCCTCTTCGGCCTGATCTACTACGCCCAGACCCATGAGCTCAAGTACACCGGCGGGCTGCACCGCATCAACGTGATCGCCCTGGGCGCGAGCGCCTTCTTCATCCTGCTGCACTTCGTCCAGTCTCACTTGTGGTATGACGGCCTGGCGCAGGATGTTTCGATCTGGACGTCACAGGGTTCGGTGATCGTGCTGCTGGTGTGGGTGCTGCTGATGGAGAACAACCGGCGCGGGATGTTTTTCGGTCAGCGCCTGCCGCTCTCGAAGGAGATCATCCGCGTGGCGCGCAAGTACCACGGTTACCTCTTCGCCTGGGCAGTCGTGTACACCTTCTGGTATCACCCGATGGTCTCGACCTCCGGCCATCTCGTTGGATTCCTCTACATGTTCCTGATCATGCTGCAAGGCAGCCTGTTCTTCACCCGGGTCCATGTCAATCGCATCTGGACCCTGGTGCTCGAGGTCAGCGTGCTGATCCACGGCACGCTGGTGGCGGTGATGCAGGGCAACGGCATCTGGCCGATGTTCGCCTTCGGCTTCGGTGGCGTGTTCGTGATCACGCAGATGCATGGCGTCGGCTGGAGCCGTGGCGTGCGGGGCCTGGTCGCCTTCGCCTACGTCGCCGCCGTGCTCTGGGTCTACAGCGAGCGCGGCTGGGACAAGCTCAACGAGATCGTGCGCATTCCGATCATCGAGTACCTGCTCGTGCTCATCCTGGCGGGGCTGTTCGGCCTGGGCATCTGGATCGCCCGCCGGGTGCGTCCGACCCCCGCCCCGGCTGCACCGGCCAGTCCTCCGGCATGACCCTCGCCAAGCCAGTCCTGGTCACTGGCGCAACCGGATACGTCGGCGGACGACTCGTTCCGGCGCTGCTCACTGCCGGTTACCCGGTGCGGGTGATGGCGCGCGACGCCGGCCGGCTGGGCCAGCGGCCGTGGCTCGATCGGGTCGATGTGGTCGAGGCCGACGTGCTCCGGCCGGACACGCTGCGGCCCGCACTGAAGGGTGTCCGTGCCGCCTACTACTTGATCCACAGCATGCGCGCCGGCGAGGCTTTCCACGAGCGTGATCAGCAGGCGGCGCTCGATTTCGGCGCAGCTGCGCGTGAGGCGGGCGTCGAGCGCATCATCTACCTCGGCGGCCTGGGCGACCCCGACAGCGATCTGTCGCAACACCTGCGCTCCCGCCAGGAGACCGGGGCGATGTTGGCGCGGGCCGGCGTCCCGGTGACCGAGTTCCGGGCGGCGATCATCGTCGGCGCTGGAAGCCTGTCCTTCGAGCTGATCCGCGATCTCACCGAACGCTTGCCGGCGATGGTCTGCCCGCGCTGGGTGTACACCCGCGTCCAGCCGATCGCCATCGACGATGTGCTGGCCTATCTGGTGGCCAGCTTGGACACACCGGCCAGCGTCGGGAAGGTGATCGAGATCGGCGGCACGGATGTGACCACCTACGGCGGGATGATGCTCGGCTATGCCGAGGCCCGTCGGCTGCGGCGCTGGCTGGTGCCCGTCCCTGTCCTCACGCCGCGGCTGTCCTCCTACTGGGTTCACCTGGTGACCCCGATCCCCAGCGACATCGCCGCACCGCTGATCGAGGGATTGCGCAACGAAGTCATCGTGCGCCTGCCTTCTGCCGCCGAATTCTTCCCGAACATCCGGCCGGTCAGCTACCAGTCTGCGCTTCATGCGGCGCTGGCGAACCTCGAGCGCGGCGAGATCGACACCACCTGGATGGATGCGCTGGCCAGCAGCCAGGCCGATCGTCCGGCGCTGATGCTCGCTTCGCGCGAAGGAATGATCCTCGAACGCCGCCAGACAAGGGTGAAGGCGACGCCGGATGCCGTCTACGCCACGCTCAGCAGCCTGGGCGGCGAGCGCGGCTGGCTGACCTACAACTGGGCCTGGCGGCTGCGCGGCGCCCTCGATCGGCTGGTGGGCGGCGTCGGACTGCGCCGCGGACGGCGCCATCCCCACGACTTGCGCCCAGGCGACGCCCTCGACTTCTGGCGCGTCGAGATCGCCGAGCCCGATCGCCTGCTGCGCCTGCGCGCCGAGATGAAGGTCCCCGGCCGCGCCTGGCTGCAGTTCGAGGTCGAGCCGGGGTCGCCGGCCAGCCTGACCCAGACTGCGCTGTTCGCGCCGCGTGGGCTGTTCGGCCTGCTCTATTGGTATGGGCTGTACCCACTGCACGCCTTGATCTTCTCAAGCCTGATCGAAGCCATCCGGAGCGAGGCCGAAGCCTCAGAGCGGTAGGCTGTGGCCGCGCGATTCGCTGATCCTCTTCTCCGTCGGAGCCCGTATGCGTGACCCACGTTTGAGAACGCTGTTCATCATCGTCTTTGTCGACCTGCTCGGCTTCAGCCTGATCCTGCCGCTGCTGCCGTTCTACGCCAGCGCCTACGGCGCCACGCCGACGGTCGTCGGTTTGCTGGTCGCCTCGTACGCCGCGGCGCAGCTGGTCGGCGCCCCCCTGCTGGGCCGCCTCTCCGACCGCTTCGGCCGCCGGCCCGTGCTCCTGGTGAGCGTGTTCGGCACCTTGATCGGCTTTCTGCTGTTGGCGCTGGCGGCCCCGATCGGCACCGCCCTGGCCTCCCTCTTGTCGCGGCTCGGGCTGACCGTTGCGGTCGAGGCCGCGATCGTGGCCGTCCTGTTCTTCAGCCGCATCCTGGATGGACTGACGGGCGGCAATATCTCCGTGGCACAGGCATACATCGCCGACATCACCGACAACCAAGGCCGGGCTCGCGCGCTGGGGTTCCTGGGGGCCGCATTCGGCCTGGGCTTCATCATCGGCCCGGCCATTGGCGGGACACTCAGCGTCTACGGGTATGCCGTCCCCGCCTTCGCCGCTGCGACAATGTCCCTCATCGCTCTGCTCTCGATCTACTTCGCCCTGCCCGAGTCGCTTCCCGCAGAGGAACGCGCCACGCGCGCCCAGGCACCGCGCTCGGCCTTCACCGTGGCCGCTCTCACGGAGGCCTTCCGGTTGCCGCGCGTCAGCCCGTTGCTCGTCACCCGCTTCCTCTTCGGCCTGTCCTTCGCCATGATGCAGACCGTCTTCCCACTCTACGCCCAACTGCGCTTCGACCTCAACGCCCAGGCGACCGGGTACATCCTCACCTATATCGGAGTCATCATCGTCCTGGTCCAGGCCGGAGGGATCGGCGCGATGACAGCCCGCTGGCGCGAGTCGCGCTTGGTCGTGTTCATGATCGGGCTGTTCGGCCTATCGGTGTTGGCCTGGGCCTTCGTGCCCAGCATCGGCTGGCTGCTGCTCGCCTTGCTGCCGCTGGCGTTGGCCGGTGGCTCGCTCAACACGCTGGTCAACAGCATGCTCAGCAAGTCGGTCTATCCCGAGGAAATCGGCGGCATCCTGGGCATCTCGACCTCGGTTGAGAGCTTGACACGCGTGATCGCACCCATTCTGGGCGGCTATCTGCTCGGATCGCGCGGGGCCGCCGCTCCGGGGGTCGCTTCTGCCCTACTGGTCGCGCTGCTCTTCCCGTACGCCTACTTCCGGTTGATCGCCCGCCCCGCGCCGCCGCTGGCCGAGCGCACTCCGCAGGAGGCAAGCGAGCTCGCGCAGCACACTCCGGCATGAGCGCGCTGGACCCGGCCAAGCTGCATGTCCGCCTCCAGCCCGGTCTGGAGACCGGCCGGCTTACGCTGCCGCGCCGCTACACCCTCACCCACTCCGATCGGACGGGTGACCTGTTCTTGACGATCGCCAGGGACTACGACCAGCAGCAGATTTCCGGGTGGTACACGCGCCTGATGCGGGATGAGGTGCTCGCCGAATGGATTGACACGCCGAGAGGTCCCGCCGTCGACGTACATTGCCACGTCAGCGGCGGAATCGTCTTTGGATCGGCAACCTGGCGCGACAACATCCTGCGCATGCATATGCCGATGGTGATCGAAGCGTTTCGCCAGGGAGATGCGGCCCTGTTCGCCGCGCAGCCGGAGCTTGACCGATCCCCGGTCAGGGTCCACTTCCACAGCCAGCGCTCCAAGTTCGCACGGATGGAACCTTATGGAACGCTCGGCGATTACGTGATCGCTCGCCCTGGAAGTGGCTCACCCGGGGTCCACCCCGGCCGGCGCTAAGCTCAGCCCGCAGCATCGATGCAGACCTGGAGCCCGCAACCGATTCCATCCGAGGATCACCCGCGGTCGCTGGTGATCCTGTTCGACGGGCGATGCGGGATCTGCACGCGGGCCGCCTGCTGGCTGCGCGCCCGCGACCGCCATGGACGCCTGCGGCTGATCCCCAACCAACGTCCGGGGATCGCGCAGCGCTTCGGCTTGAGCCGAGAACAGGTGGATCGGGAAGTGTGGCTGATCGAGCTGGGCAGCGGGCGCAAGCTGCACGCCGGGGCGGCGTTCAACCGAGCGCTGCTCGAGCTGGGGGGCGTCTGGCCGTGGATTGGACGGGCGCTAAACCTGGCCCCGCTGAGCTGGGCCGAAGAGGCTGCCTACCGCTGGGTTGCCGCCCATCGCGCAAGGCTGGCGCGCTGGGGAATCCTGCCTGCCTGCGGCCATCCCCTGGAGGACTGTTCGTCTCCCAGCTCCGAACATCAGCAGACGCCCTGACCCGGATTCCTCGGCTGGCGGCAAGCCGGCCCGCCGCCAGCCGCCCTCCGGTTGACAAGCCTCCTCGTTCAGATGTATTATTCGGATAGATTTAGTCTAATCTAATTCCTTCGGCAGGACCTTGGCTTGGGGGCGCGCATGCGACAGACCACCCGGCGGGCGCTGACCCGTCGAAGCTTCCTGAAGGCCAGCACGCTGGGCGGGAGCGCAGCCGCCCTGGCAGCAACGTTGGGCGTGAGCGGCTCACCGCCACCCGAAGGCGGAATTCCCATCGCCAACGCAACTCCCACCCCGGCTTCCGGACACGCCGGCATGCACCCGCATCCGGAAGAAGCCAGCGGCCCGATCGGCGGGGTCGATCTCAGTCCGTTCGATCCCAGCCAATTCCTCGAGGCCTTCGACGCAGGCGAGGTGACGCAAGCCGGGGGTCGGACCGTCCGCACCTGGAAAGTGATTGCGCTGAACAAAGACATCGAGGTGGCCCCCGGTGTATGGTTCCCGGCCTGGACCTACAACGAGCAGGTTCCGGGGCCAACCTTCCGGGCGACGGCCGGCGACTGGGTGCGCTTCGATTTCTTCAACGCCACACCGCATCCACACACGATCCACTTCCACGGCTTCCATCCACCTTCCATGGATGGGGTGGCTCCCGTGGTCGAGCCGGGCGGCACCTTCCTCTACGAGTTCGAAGCACAGCCCTTCGGCCTACACCTCTACCACTGTCATGTCATGCCACTCAAGCGGCACATCCACAAAGGCCTGTACGGGACATTCCTGATCGATCCACCTGTTCCGCGTCCCCCGGCCCGCGAGATGGTGATGGTGATGAACGCCTTCGACACCAACTTCGACGGCGAGAACGAGGTCTACGCCGTCAATACGGTCGCCTTCCACTACATGCAGCACCCGATCCGGGTCCAGGTCGGCGAGCCGCTGCGAGTGTACCTGGCGAATCTCACCGAGTTCGATCTGGTTAACTCCTTCCATCTGCATGCCTCGATGTTCCGTCTCTACCGCACGGGCACCCAGCTCGACCACTTCGAGTTCACCGATACGGTCACGCTGGGACAGGGGGAGCGGCACGTGCTCGAGTTCACCCTGGATCAACCCGGGCAATACATGTTCCACGCCCATCAGAGTGAGTTCGCCGAGCTGGGCTGGATGGGCGTGTTCGAGGCGGTGGAGGCATGACTCTGCTACCTCAAGCCTCCCCGCCGCGTCTGCAAGGCTCCTGGGCGGCGTGGCTGTTGCCGCTCAGCGGGTTGCTCGCCCTGGGCGCAGCGCTGATCAGCATTCGACTTCCGCAGGCCTTGCAGAGCGACTTGCCGGCGGAAGAGATCGTCAGCCTCCAGCAGATTGAGGCCCGCCCGGAAGGCCTGCGCGCGTTCGTGGTGAACGCCGGCCCGCAGTCGGTAACAATTGCCCAGGTGATGGTGGATGATGCCTTCTGGTCCTTCCAGATGGATCCCGGAACGACGGTGCCGCGGCTGGGTCGCGCCGTGCTCAGCATTCCCTACCCCTGGGTGCACGGCGAGCCTCACCGCCTCGTGGTGCTGACCTCCACCGGGTTGACCTTCGAGGGAGAGCTTCCGGTCGCGGTCCCCACGCCGCCGCCTGGCGTCTCCCAGTTGCTGGCCTACGCCCTGGTCGGCGTCTTCGTCGGCGTTGTCCCGGTCGGGCTGGGTCTGCTGTTCTACCCTGCCATGCGCCGCATGGGCCGTCAGCGCCTGAACGCGATCCTAGCCCTGACCGTCGGCATGCTCGTCTTCCTGCTGATCGACACCAGCCAGGAGGCGCTGGAGATCGCCGGCGCACTGCCCGAAGTCTTCCAGGGCCAGGCAGTGGTCCTGCTGCTTGCGCTGCTGTCGTGGCTGGCCATCGGCGCCATTGGCAACCTGCGCCGCGAGGCTGGTTCCAGCATCCCGACGGGCGAGCACGTCGCCTGGCTTCTCGCCGCGGGTATTGGTCTGCACAACCTGGGGGAGGGCATGGCGATCGGCGCCGCCTTCGCGCTGGGGGAGGCGGCCCTCGGGTCGTTCTTGATCCTGGGATTCACACTGCACAACATCACCGAGGGAATTGGCATCGCGGCGCCGCTCACTCCAGGACGGAAGGACCTGCCCGAGGGTTACCGCCCGCGACGGATCACCTTCGTCGGGTTGACGTTGGTTGCCGGCGTGCCCGCAGTCTTCGGCGCCTGGATCGGAGGCTTCGCCTACAACCCGTTGGCCGCAGCCGCAGCGCTGGGAGTCGGCATGGGCGCGATCTGGCAGGTCATCCTCGAAGTTGGGCATCTGCTGCGCGATGACGCCGCGCGGCATGAGGAGACCGTTCTCAGCGGATCGAATGTCCTCGGGTTCGTGCTGGGCGCAGGCATCATGTACGCCACCGCCCTGCTGGTGACCGTCTGAGGGCGAGACCGGCGCGCGGGCGCGTTCCTACGGCGCCGCCCGGCCCCAGTTCCCCCAGTGGACGAAGGCTTCGACAGGCTTCCTCTCCCGGGGCTGGCCCTCTTGCGCCTGGACCGACTCCGGCACGTCCTCGGCTCGCCCGGGATAGCCAAGCGCGATCATCACCGTCGGGGTATGGTCCTCCGGGATATGGAATAGCTCGCGCAGCCGGTTGCCGTCAAATCCGCCCATCGGCCGGCAGTTCAGCCCCAGAGCGATAGCCTGCAACAGCAGGCTCATGTTCGCCAGTCCGAGATCGTGCTGGGCCTTGGCATTCGGCCGGCCATTCTCGCGCAGATCTCTGGAGATTCCCGCAATCAGCACCGGCGCAGTGTTGGCCCAGGCCTGATTGTCCTCGTTCAGGCAGCTGCGCGCCATTTGGCGGGCTTGCGGAAGCCGGTCGTCGAAGACCAGGTACTTCCAGGGTTGGCCGTTGCCGCTTGAGGGCGCCCAGCGGGCTGCCTCGAGCAGTGATTCGATCAGCGCTGGACCCACCGGCCGCTCGGGGTCATATAGGCGAGATGAGCGGCGTTGGCGAAGCAGTGAATGTATGTCAGCCATGGTTCCCTTTCCTACGGGCCTCGTTCCGGGCAACTTCTCAGCCTTGGACGCCTCACTGCGCCGGATCCTTACCCCCGGCAGCCTCCCTGCGGGGCGCCTGGCCATGAGAGGTGGAACATCCGGGTCCCGCAGGCCAGGCGGATCGCGACCCAGTCGGGAGCCGCTTCACCCCATTTTGCTCAAGCCGCACGCCGGTGAGCCGCTGCTCCGTTGTTATAATTCTCCCATGAATGAGACCCCATCCATCCCTTCCATCGAAGATCCTGACATGGTTGCCGCGCCGCGTGGCAAACCCTGGCGCAAGTGGATCGTCTGGGCGCTGATCCCGGTGGCATTCGCTGTCGGGCTAGGCGTCGGCTACCTCGCCTGGGGCGAGGCGGCGGCCGAACTCGCCGAGGCCAAGGCGGCGGCCGGCCAGCCCAGGCGATTCGAGATCGGCACCGAGGGGGATCCGTACCTCGGCCCGGCGGACGCCCCGATCACGATCGTCCAGTTCAGCGACTTCAACTGCGGCTATTGCCAGCGCTTCCACGTGCAGACCTTCCCTGCGCTGATGGCCGCCTACCCAGACCAGATCCGCTTCGTCTACCGCGACTTCCCGGTCACCAGCCAGGAGTCGTACTACGCCGCTCAGGCCGCCCAGTGCGCCGGCGATCAGGACGCGTTCTGGGAGTTCCACAACCTGCTGTTGACGGGAGAGCTCGGACTGGGGGCCGAAGCCTACTCAGCCTACGCCGAGCAGCTTGGACTGGATGCACAGGCCCTGCTGGCATGCGTGACGGATGGCACATTTGCCGCACAGGTGGAAGCGGACGCCCGTTTCGCTGCCGGGCTGGGCGTTTCCGGCACCCCGACCTTCTTCATCAACGGCCTGCCCATGGTCGGCGCCCAGCCGCTGGCGCAGTTCCAGCAAGTGATTGACGCCGAACTAGAAGGGTAGTCGCCCGCCCGCGCGGGCGGGCCCGGGGGTGTCGCTGGGCTTGCGCCCGAGGCGCTCCCCGGTCGCCCGCCGGGGGGAAGCTATCCCCCGATCACCCGCCGCGCCCCAAGGATCGCCAGCACGCCGAGGCCCCAGGCGAGGTACCCCGCGCCGATCGTCGGCGCCAGGCGCCAGCCTGCCCGGGAGGCGGCCCAGATCACCACCACGAACAGCACCGTCGGCCAGATCGACCACAGCAGCCCCCGGGTGAACTCCGGCATGGCCTGGGGATCGTCCTGATCGCCGGCCGCCACGATCCACAAGGCAAGCGGGATCGTCAGCGGCATCGTTGCCGTCAGCGCCGCCGCCAGGCGCGACGAACGCTGCAGGACCATCACGGCTGTCAGCACCAAGAAAGAGAGGACGAGCGGCAGGAGGGTCGGGGACTTCGTCACACTCGCACCTCGCGCGTAACAGGGGATACCGTCTCCGGGACGCCGGCGTGGTTCGAAGCCAGGAATTCCAGCAGCAAGGCGTTGAAGGCCTCGGCCGAGTCAATCGGAGCGGCGTGCTTGGCATCCGGCAGCGTGATCCACTGCGCCCGCGGGATCCGACGGGCAAGATCCTCGGAGGCGCCGCGCGGCACGGTGTCGTCTCGTTCGCCGCTGACAAGCAGAATGGGACAAGTGATGGCAGCGAGGCACGGCCGCAGGTCAAAGCGGCCGATCGCGGTCAGCAACTTGAGGTAGTTCAACCAGGGGTTCGCCCCGATCCGCCGGGCGGCCAAGGAACGATAGGCGGCCTGCTCCAGCCGCGGGAACAGTCCGGCGGCGATGCGCGCCCCCAGCAGATCCATGCGTCCAGCGGCGATCAGCGCTGCCCGCTGCGCGGCATGACGCAAACCTCGCCCGGCGAGCAATCCACTGCCGAAACCATTCACCAGAATCGCCGAGCGCAAGAGCTGCGGGTGATCCACCAGCAACTGCAGGCCGACCGCCGCGCCTAGCGAAAGACCGACCAGATGCACCGGCCGGGTAGGCGCCCAGCGCTCGATGGCCCGCCGTGCGGCCTGCGACAGCGAGACAATACTCGGCCAGCCGCTGAGCCTGCGGGAACGGCCATGGCCCGGCAGGTCAAGGCTGAGCAGGTGATACCGGCCGCGCAGCGCATTGCGCTGCAGCACCCAGTCCTCGCCGCACGATCCCATCCCGTGCAGCAGCAGGATCGTCTCGGCGTGCGCCCGGGCCCAATCAAGCTCCAGGTACGCCGGATGACTGCCGGCGGGAACGTACACGTCGCTTCCTCCCCACGCCGAACTTCAGGGAAGCTGGATCTCGGTCACGACCATGCGATGGTCAGAGGCGGATGACTCCGGAACCCAGGCCTGCGACGCCGTCAAATCTCGCAGCCAGACGTAGTCAATGCGCTTCACGGGGTCAACGGCCGGATCCGTGTTGGGAGCCGGATCGATCCCCAATTGAGCGAACGGATCCTGGAATGCGGCTGCCTGCACAGCATCGGTGACCGGCGAGCCCAGCTCGGCGTTGAAATCCCCGCCAAACGTCGCCGGCGTCGAGGCGCCGATGAAGGTCAACGCCTCCGTCACCTGGCGCAGCGTGTCCTCGTCCTCCAGGCCCATCCAGATGGCGTAAGCATGCAGCAAGCCCTCACCCGGGCGAAGCGGGGCATGCACGATTCCGGTCTGCTCTTGGGAGCTGGTGAGCAGCGCCGCGTCGGTGGCGACCAGCGGGCCCTTGTAGAGCAAGGCAATGCCGGTCAGGTGCTCGATGGTCGGCAGGAAGGCGACGTTCATCCCGAGACGACGCCCGAGGAAGTACGCATTATCCACGGCGAACGAGGTGAGCCGGCCGGTGTCGACCTCCTGCAGCGCGATCACATCCACTTCGTTCGCCTCGATCAAATCGGCCATCGCCTGCAAGTTGAACCGCCAATCGGCGTCAAAGCCGTAGTGAATGTTGTATGTCGCAACCCGCAAGCCGGCGCCCTGCGGCCAGGGGGCCGCCGGGCGAGGGAAGGCCATCACCCCGACCCCAACAATGGAGGCGATGATCAGCGACAGCACCCATGGGTTTCCGACCATCACCTCCTGACGCCGGACGCCACCAGGCCGCTGATGGTAGGCCGACCAGGCAATCACCAGCGCCGCCGCGACATAGACTGCCCAGCCCAGGCCGCGCAGGATCGGCAGGGTGTACGGGTAGGTGAAAGCGAAGCCATTCAGGAAAACCAGCGCCAGCAGAAGCGCCATCCCGCCCGCCAAGGGCGAGCCGACCGAGCGCGGCATCGGCGGCCGGCCATCCACGATCAGCACCAAGAACGCCAGCACCACGAACTGTCCCACCAAGAGTCCCACCAGGGCCAGCGCGCCGCTGACGAAGTACCCGACCACCAGACATCCGGCCAGGACCAGACCGAGCGCTCCCCTGCGCACCCGCGTCGCCATAAGGTATTGCTCAATCCCGTAGCGCACGGCCGGCGACAGCGGCAACGCGGTGAGCAGCAGGATCACCGGCGCGGTCACGGCATATGGCACATCCGCCCAGTGGGCCACCGCGTTCGGAAGACCGAACAGCGAGGTCTCCAGGAACAGCAGCGCCCCCAATCCGGCAGCCGCTCTGCGGCTGAAGACGCCGGTGCGCGCCTCACCCGGTCCGCTGCGACCGGCCAGGAACATGGCGAAGAAGACCACCAGACCCACCCAAACCAACTGGACCGGCAGCCAGCCGGTCTCGATAGCCACATCGAGGGTGTGCCCCAGGGCACGCATGACCTGGTCCAGGCCGAGCGCCAGCAGCAGGCTGGGCAGGACCAGCAGCCGACGTGCGGTGAGCAGGCCGGCCAGGTACAGGCCGCCGGCCGCCACGGTGACCAGCGCCGAGGCGAAGCGCAGCGGCGCGTCGTTCACGCTCAGGCCGATGCTGCCGAGTGCGGCGGCGAAGACGACCAGCATCATCCAGCGCCGTGTCGGCTGGTCTCCCGCCAATACCGGGGCCAAGAAGGCCAGCACGATCAGCAGCAGAGTCACCGGCAGCCAGATATCCGGCGTCCCGGCAAACAACTGGTCATACAGGATGCCGAACATCATCGAGAACAGCACTCGCATCCCGCGCAGGAAGAACAGCAGGATCGAGATGGCCTCAATCGCCCGCAACGCCCGAGTGTTGATCATGCTTTCCCTCCGCCGCCGTCGGCAGACAGTCCGTCTACGCGGCACAGCCAGTCGTTGCAGGACCGAAGCAAGCCGGCGGCCAGACTCCTGACCGGCACCCTCCCGGTCAGTCCGCAGGAGACACCCATCCTACCCTTCTCTTGCAGATTGCGCCGGCCGCACGTTCGCGAGGCAGGCTTCGGCCACCCTGGGCTGCGGTCCCGCCCTGGCTCATCCGCCCGGCGGCGGAGAGGGCGCCCGGCCGGCTGGAACTCACGCCGCGAGGTGGCTGCAACCGCCCCCGCCAGCGCTCCGGATCCTGTGCTGACCACAGCCAGCCGGGGTAGCTCGTCGGATAAGGCCCGCAGTGGATGGGCTGCACCTGCGGTACGACCACAGCCTCAGCGCCGCTCGTTCCCACGACTTCGGCTAGCACGAGGTCCAGGCGGCACCCCGGGCCCGCCCTCAGCCCGCTCCTCCCAACCCGGAATCCTCCATTGCCTCTTCACGGCGATAGAGCCGTCGGGGACGGGCCCACCCTGGAATGGACTCCGCCCGGCCCCCAGCTACGGGTAGAACATCTTCAGTTCGGCCGAGGGCAGCGTGATGTAACCCTCTGAGCGATCGCCGACCTGTGTCACACGCTCCGGCTTGATCCCCACCAGGTAGGCGGTGAACGCCGCCGCCAGGGCATCCAACCGGTCGTGGTCGTACAGCCCCTCCAGCGGCAGGCTACCGCTCAGCAGATGGTGGCGGGTGATCTCCTCCAGCGCCTTCATCGGGTTGGGGATATCAACTCCCTCGAGGAATAGCAGCAGTTGACGCTGCAATCGGCCTTCAATGGTGTTCTTCAGGAACGGTCGCCGCCCGAGCAGCACAGCGAAGCAGGCATGCGGATGGACCTCGATCACTGCCTTCTCTGGCAGCGGCTCACCGGCGAAGAAGTGCCGGAATCCCAGCCGTCCGAGCTTCTTGTACAGGTCAAAGCCATTGCGCATCCAGCGTGGTGAATCCGCCTCGCGTGACGGGGTGTTATACAGCCGGATGTTGCGCCGACGCAGCTCGTACTCGCATACCTTCCACTGGCCCCACGTCTTGCTTCCGGGGCGCAGGTTGTAACGGCGCCGCACCTCGGGCTCGAGCATCACGCCCTTATTGGGCGACTGTGGAGCATCGACCGCGACCACCGCCGAGTCGAAGCCCCCGACGAAGGCGACCACTTCCTGAAGGCTGCCCTCGCCGGCCGCCGCCAGCTTGAGATCCCGATCGAGGACGGTGTAATGGATCGGCCGCGTGCCGGCGGTCGGATCGATGCCAACGTACAGCGTCTGGTCAAACAGCATGCTCGCCTCCCCTGCCCCCAGGGGCGGGCCGGCTGCCGATCAGGGTCAGCTGCTCGGCGAAGGCCTCCCAGGCCTGGCGGTCGGTATGGTAGGGCGCCTGCCAGGGGCGCTGCTCGGCCGAGCGCAGCGCCGCCTGGACCGATCGCCCGCTGCAGATCCGGTAGGCGACATACGCCCAGCGCACCCGATGCCGCCCAAGGCTGCTGTGCAGCAGCACCGGCTCCCCCGCCGCCACCCACTGCCAGACGAACTGGCCGGCTTGCAGCCGTAGCTCCGGCCCGGCTTGCACCTCGTCGGCGATGTCCAACCACAACCAGGCCTGCGGGGTTGGACCCCGGAAAGGTTCCGGGGCCTGCGGCCGCAGGTGCAGCACGACCCGGATACCGGTCTGCCCGGCGAAATCGTCCCAGGTCGCCGGAATATGTGAGCCCCCGGCGGCATACACATGGTCGTCAACCCAGGTCATCGGTGATTCTCGTCACGTCAGTCGAGTATACATCCCCGTTTGGTCGCCAGCGAACCCCGGGCTATACTCACGGTACGCGATGCGGCCTGAACCCACTCGGCGCAAGACGACGCCAGCCCAGGGCCGCATGTCAACCAAGCCACACCATCGGCGTAGGACGGATCACGGACCCGCAGTCCCACGCGGGACCGGCCGGTGGCGCCAGCGCTCAAGTTCGACCCGAGAAGGAGGGTACGTCGTATGCCCCCACGCAAGACCACGGCCAAGAGCAAGAAGTCCGCACCCGCCCGCAAGCCCGCCGGCAAGGCGGCCGCCAAGAAGCCGGCCCCAAAGAAGACCGCCTCCAAGAAGGCCGCCTTCAAGCTGACCTACGCCACGATGTTCGACCCACCGGAGGAACTGCACACCCGGTTTGACGCTACCCTGGCCAAATACAAGACCGAGTTGGGGCGCGAGCACGGCATGATCATCGACGGCAAGGAGGTTCGCGCCCAGGACAAGTTCGAGGACCGCTCGCCGATCAACACCGACTGGGTCCTGGGCGTCTTCCAGAAGGGCACGGCACAGGAGGCGCAGGCAGCGCTGGCCGCGGCCCGCAAGGCCTTCCCCAAGTGGTCGCACACGCCCTACCCAGAGCGCGCCCGCCTGCTGCGCAAGGCGGCTGACCTGATCGACAAGCGCATCTACGAGTTCGGCGCGGTGATCTCGCTCGAGGTCGGCAAGAACCGCATGGAGGCATTGGGCGACGCCGCAGAGACCGCCGATCTGATCCGCTACTCCTGCGACCAGCTGCTGGCCAACAAGGGCTACGTCCGGCCAATGGGCAAGGATCCGCTCAAGGGCTACCGCTCCAGCAACACCTCGGTTTTGCGTCCCTATGGCGTATGGCTGGTCATCAGTCCCTTCAACTTTCCCTGCGCGCTCACCGGCGGTCCGTTGGGCGCGGCGCTGGCGGCCGGGAACACGGTGGTGATGAAGCCGGCCACGGACACCCCGTGGACGGTGCGGCTGATCGCCGAATGCCTGCGCGACGCCGGCCTGCCGGACGGCGTGTGCAACTACGTCACCGGCCCGGGGAGCACGCTCGGCCAGGCGTTGATCTCCAGCCCAGAAGTGGATGGCATCACCTTCACCGGCTCCCTCGACATCGGCATGCACATCTTCCGCGAGTTCGCCAACGGCAAGTACGTCCGGCCGACGATCCTCGAACTCGGTGGGAAGAACCCGGTGATCGTCTCGCGCAAGGCGGACCTGGAACGGGCGGCGACCGGGATCGTCCGCTCGGCCTTCGGCCTGCAGGGCCAGAAGTGCTCGGCGGGTTCGCGCGTGTTCATCGAGCGCCCGGCCTATCCGGCGCTGGTCGACCGGCTGGTAGCCATGACCCAGAAGCTCCAGGTCGGCGATTGCACCCGCCGCGACGTGTGGATGGGCCCCGTTGTCAACCAGGCCTCCTACCGCGACTTCCAGGCCTTCTGCGAGGAGATCTCGCAGGGCGGCGGCAAGTTCCTCACTGGCGGGAAGGTGCTCCAGGACGGCGAGCGCGCCAAGGGCTACTTCTGCACGCCGACCTTCGTCGCCGATCTGCCGATCACCCATCGCCTGTGGCAGCACGAGATGTTCCTGCCCATCACGACAGTGACTGCGGTCGACAGCCTCGATCAAGCGATGACTCTGGCCAACGACGTGAACTACGGCCTGACCGCGGGCTTTTACGGCTCGGAGCAGGAAGTCGAGTGGTTCTTCGACAAGATCGAGGCCGGCGTCACCTACGCCAATCGCCCCCAGGGCGCCACCACCGGCGCCTGGCCGGGGTTCCAGCCCTTCGGTGGTTGGAAGGGCTCCGGTTCATCGGGCAAGAACGCCGGCGGCTACTACTACCTGCCGTTGTACATGCACGAGCAGATCCGCACCCTGGTACGCTAGCGCGCAACCCAGCTCCGGCCTCCGATGGACAACCATCGGAGGCCGGGACCGGTCTTGACAACTAGCCTGCCGCGCGGTCCGAAGGCAAATCGCCCACCCGCGCGCACAATTCGTTTGGCACCATTCGCCCTGAGGAAGATGCCCACTCAGCTTGCCGCCGACACCCCCAGGACTTGGCCGCTAACCGAGGAGGCCGCCTTCCACCCAAAGCCCGCCGAAGTTCGAGGAGGATCTTCATGAACACAAAGAACCTGCTGATCGCCGGCCTTGTCGGGGGATTGGTGATCACCGTACTGGCCAACGTGCCGATTCTGAACTTCATCAACTGCCTGCTGTGCGCCGGCTTCTGGGGCGGCGCCATCCTGGCCGTCTGGCTGTACAAGCGGCAGACCGGGAGTGTGACCCTGGGCCAGGCCGTGGCCGTGGGGACCCTGGCCGGGCTGTTTGCCGGGGTGATTGGCTTTCTCCTGAGCTTCACCGGGCTGACCGGCGCTCAGGCGCTGATGGACAGCTATGCCCAGTTCGTTCCATCGGAGGCTGCGGCCTCGCCGCCCCTGGAGGGCGCAGTCGCAATGGCTTTCAACTTCCTCGGTCTGTTGACCAACATCGTCTTCGGCGCCATCGGAGGGTTGATCGGGGGGGCGATCTTCAAGCCGCGCACACCGGCGACGCCGCAGCCACCAGCGGCCTAGCGTTCCACTTCTGCCGCTACAACGGATGGGCTCCACGCGGCCAGGCCGCGTGGAGCCCGCACGTCTCCCCGTTCCGCTGGGCCTGCCCCTCCGTCGGTTGCGGCGAATCCAACCCAGGCGCGATTCCCGCGGCACTGGGTCCGGCTAGCCTCCTGCCAGCTCAAGGCTCGATGCCGCAGCGCTCCAGCCGGTCCAGTGCCGGCCCCTCGACAAATCCCAGGAAGCCGGACAGGGCGCTGGCGGCCTCCGATCCGAGGAACTCTCCCAACGCTCCGCCGCTGTCCGATTCCAACAGCTCGCTGAACCCGCCTCCCTCGGTGATCATCCAACCCGCCATCTGTACTGACATGGCGTCCAGCGGATTCATGCTGTCCTGCAGGTTCTCGCGGCATACGCACGCCGCAAACTCCCCCAGCGTCCCATCCGCCATCGAACTGAAGACATACGGGGTGCCCTCCCCGGGGATGCTCTGGTTGGCCTCGATGCAGATGACGTATGCGGTGAGGGTTGTTTCTCCGCCCGCAGGCACGCTGGCCCGCGACTCCTGAACGGTCATCAGCTGCTGCGCTCCCCCGCCGGTCGGAGCGAACACCGAGCCGCACGGAATGAGCGTCAGGACCTCTTCCTGCCCGGGGTTGTATACGACCAGCGTCAGCCCTGGCCCGCCAATGTCCCCCGTGGCGGTGTTTGCCTGCAGGTCAAGCTCGCCGCGCTCGATCTGCGACTGCAGGCTATCCTCGGACACCTGGTCCGCTCGCCGCATGATCCCCACCAGCCGGCCGGCGCCGACCGGCGATCGACTCCCGTCGAGGCCCACCACTTCCACCCTGGCTTCGGCCTCGGCCCAGGTGCCCACGGCCATGCGCTGCTCGTCGATCCAGATCAGACGCTCAAAGTAGCCCGGCGCCTGCGTCGCCACCACGGCCGGCATCTGGCCACCCCCGCTGCGGACAACAACCTGGCCGGCTTCGTCTTCCGGATCACTGCGAGCGATCGCGTAAGCCAGCCCGCCTCCAGATGGCGAGTAGGCTGCGGTGCCCGCCTGTCCTTGAGCGGGAAGCACCGGGAGGGGAGTCTCAAGCCCCGACGCCACATTGAGCTCAATCACTTCGCTCTCAGGCCCGCAGGCTCCCGCAGCGTAGGCGCCGTCCTGCGAGAGGTCAGTCCAGCACGGGGCTCCGACTTCCTCCTGGACGGGGGCGATGGCGTCAGTTGTATCCGAGGCGGGAGAGTACTGGTACAGGCTCGACCAGCCATGGAACAGGATGTAGCCGCCGATCCCGGTAGCCTGCCAGGCGAAGACCAGGTCCCCGTCCGCCAGCCATTCGACGGGTTCGAGCACAAACCACTCGTTGATCTCATCCTTCGGGTCCGTCTCAGCCACCAACAGGGTTCCTTCTCCACGGATGTCGGCGATCCGCAGTTGGCTGACCGGAGCCGCCCCTTCCCAGGCCGTGCTCGACCAGGCGATCCTCTCACCCTCCGGCGAGACGGTGAACGCCAGGCTGGCTCCTTGCGACGATTGGGTGAACTCCAGGTCCTCGGTTTCCGTTGGTCCGACCCGGCGCACAACCGAAGTCTGCGCTTGCGGGTCTGAGAATACGTAGTAGATGTCTTGCCCGATAACCTGAGCCGTGTTCGGTCGGGCAAAGTCCAATCCATCTGCCGGCCGGCTCCCCAGGAGCGCGCCCTCCAGGGAATACAGATGGAACTCCGAATCAACCTGTGCGACGAGGACGGGTTCAACCCCAGCCGCCTCCGGCACCCCGGACGGCTGCGAGGCCGGCTGACCCACATCGGTTGACGGCAGGACGTCGGCGGAGGGGAGCGGCAGATTGCAGGCAAGGCCGATCAGCAGCAAGGTGGCGGCGACACAGCCGGCGCGCATGCGACGAGGAAGGGGATCCACGCTACACCTCCTGAGATGTGACTGAAGGCCAGGAGACGGCAATCCCGGCGCGGCGGAGGAGCAAATTCGGGGAATGAGTGGACACGGCACATCGACCGCGCGTGCACCAGGGAGTATAGCCCCGGGAGGTCAGCAGGGCAATCGCTGAGCCCCCCTGACGGTCGGCGCATCCCCGTTGCACATTGCGCCCGATTGCAGTAGCGTGGGGAGAGCGTATTGCAGCCAACATCGAAGAGCCGGGAGGCAGAAGCCAGCATGCAGATCGGTGTCGTTTTTCCCCAAACGGAGTTCCCACCCGATCCCGGCGCGGTGCGCGAGTACGCCCAGGCCGCCGAGGCGCTCGGTTACTCTCACCTCGTTGCCTACGATCACGTGCTGGGCGCCAATCCCGACCGCCCAGGCGGGTGGGGCGGGCCCTATACCCATCGCTCCTCCTTTCTCGAGCCGTTCTGCTTGTTCAGCTTCCTGGCCGGCGTCACCAGGCGCATTGGCTTCGCCCCCGGCGTGATCATCCTGCCGCAGCGCCAGACAGCGCTGGTGGCCAAGCAAGCCGCCACGCTCGATGCGCTGTGCTCCGGCCGCCTGCGCCTGGGGATCGGGCTCGGCTGGAACGCGGTCGAGTATCAGGCGCTCGGGATGACGTTCGAGGATCGTGGCCGCCGAATGGAGGAGCAGGTGGCCCTGCTGCGCGCGCTGTGGACCCAACCCCTGGTGACCTTCCGCGGACGCTGGCACACCGTCGACGACGCCGGCCTGAATCCGCTGCCGGTGCAGCGGCCGATACCGCTCTGGTTCGGGGGAATGGCGCCAGCAGCGCTGCGGCGCATGGCCCGTCTGGGCGATGGCTGGATGACCAACGCCCGCACGCCGCAGGATGCAGCTCCACTGCTCAAGCTGCTGCGCGACGAACTGGCGCTCGCCTCGCGCACGCCGGCGGACTTCGGGCTGGAGGCACGCGTCCAGTTTGCCGAGGGTCAGGCCGATACCTGGCATACCGCGCGGGAAGGCTGGCAGATGGTTGGGGCGACACATCTTGCCCTCAACACCATGGGGTCCGGGCTGGCCACCCCCGACAGCCACCTCTCCGCCTTGCGCCGCTTCGCCGAAGCGATGGGGATTCACAGCGCATGACCCGGGCCGACCTTCAGAGCGTGGTTGTGGTCTCTGAGGGCTGCCGGCTTTTTGGCGGGCTCTACCTGGCGGCGGCCACAACTCCTGCTCCGACCGTCGTGCTGCTCCACGGACTGCCCGGTCACGAGCGCAGTCTCGATCTGGCGCACTGGCTGCGCGGCCTCGGCATACACGTGCTGTTCTTCGCCTTCCGCGGCGCCTGGGGGTCGGAAGGCACGTATTCCCTTCACCACTGTGTGCCCGACACCTTGGCCGCGCTCGATGCGGCGCTGGTGCATCCACAGGTCGATCGAAGCCGCGTGGCGTTGGCCGGCCTGAGCCTGGGCGGATGGACGGCGCTGGCTGCCGCAGCGGTCCAACCCGCCGTGCGCGCGGTCGTGGCCATGGCGCCGCTGATCGACCCCCGTCGCCCACTGGGTGGGCAGGGCTTGGACGATGCGCTGGCGACCGAGTTTGCCCAGCCGCTGCGCCAGGTTGAGCCGCAGCGCCTGCAGCACGAATGGAACAGTCTCACCCCCGTGGACCAGCTTGCGCCGGCATTGACCGGTCGACCGATCCTGCTGGTGACCGCCGGGCGCGATCAACTCTTCCCGCCGGCGCACTACGCCGGCCTGCAGGGCCTGCTGCCGCAAATCGATTGGGTGACGTTCCCACGCGCCGACCATCTGTTCTCGGCTGTGCGCCCGGGCCTTTGCCACACCGTCGGGGCGTGGTTGCTCGACCGCCTCACCTGAGACCGCCGCCCGTCTCCAAGATCCCTGGCCCCCGAAGCAGGTACAATCCCCTCGACTCAACTCGCCCGTCCCCGCTGGACGAGCAATCCCCGTGGAAGGGATCATGCCTGCCTCAAACTTGCCAGCCGAATGCCTGATCTCTGTCGACGTCGAGACCGCCGGGCCGGCCCCATCCCGCTACGCCATGCTCTCAATCGGCGCCTGCCTGCTCGACAAGCCCGAACAGCGCTTCTACGTCGAGCTCAAGCCGGACCACCTGGCGCTCGATCCTCAGGCTGCTGCGATCCATGGCCTCTCGCTGGATCGGCTGCGCAGGGAGGGCATGCCGTCCGCTTCGGCGATGGCGGCCTTCGAGACCTGGATTCAGGCTTCATGCGGCCCCGGGGAGGTTCCGGTCTTTGTTGGCTTCAACGCCGCGTTCGATTGGATGTTCGTGGCCGATTACTTCCACCGCTATCTAGGACGCAATCCGTTCGGCCATGCCCCGCTCGACATCAAGGCCTTCTACATGGGCTTGGCCGGCGT
>Ga0105093_10000055_pt1 | contig 40418 bp, 40 predicted proteins | sample PPLLak3March2015_2_FD_79111 | JGI IMG/M metagenome (GOLD analysis project Ga0105093, IMG submission 79111) | Freshwater sediment microbial communities from Prairie Pothole Lake near Jamestown, North Dakota, USA - PPLs Lake P8 Core (3) Depth... | ecosystem: Environmental > Aquatic > Freshwater >... | reverse complement strand
CCTGGGCGACAACGAAATTCCGTTGACGGAATGCCTGAATGATACTGTGGCGCGGTTTCTCCCTTACTGGCATAAGGTCATGGCACCGCAGATTCGTTCAGGCAAACGGGTCATTATTTCAGCACATGGGAACAGCCTTCGAGCTCTTGTCAAATACATCGATGGTGTATCTGATGTTGATATCGTCAATCTGAATATTCCCACGGGAATTCCTCTGATCTATGAACTGGATGAGGAATTGAAGCCTGTTAAGCATTTTTATCTTGGCGATCCGGATGAGATCAAACGGGCCACCGAAGCAGTGGTCCGGCAGACAGCTGGATGTTAGGTCGGTGTCCTGCAACAAACTGCAAAATTCAGGACGAAGCGATCCGCGCGGCCCTGCTGGTCACCCTACTGTTTGTCGTCGTCGTCGCGCTCTCATGGCTGCCGTTCGTTGCAATGGGATACAACCCGCTCGACTCCTTGTTTGAAGTGGTTTCGGTGGCGGGAACGGCGGGGCTTTCCGTGGGCCTGACAAGTGCAACGTTGCCCGCGGAGATAAGGTACCGGAATGGAAACGGTAACCATTTTTATTTTGCTCCTTATTGTGGCTGCTGCCGTTGCGATCGCGGTGCAACGTCTGGCCGTCCCGTACACGGTGGCATTGGTCTTCACCGGCCTTGTGCTGGGGTTGCTACATGCCTTCGAAGCGCCTCACTTGACCAAGGCGCTGCTGTTCAACGTCTTCCTGCCGGGGCTGCTCTTCGAGGCCGCGTTCCACATCGAGTTCAAACAATTCTGGCGCAACCGCCTCACCATCAATTCGCTGGCCCTGCCCGGCGTGGTGGCGGCGAAAGGCACTCCCAAAATGTGTGGATATCATCTCGGCCGGGGGGAACTTGAAGAGATTGTGCGCCGCGAATATATCCAACAGGAATTGAATCCTGCCATCCAGTTGTTACTGACAGCGAAGGTCACCATATCAGATTCCCGGAAACGTGAGTTTAACGGCCTGTATCACCCACCACAGCAGTTGAAGGTGGGCCAGGTCGGATTTGACACGAGCTGGTCACTTAGCGTGAGAATTTTATATACAACGATAATCTGTGATGATTTTGGTTTGTTGGATCCTCTAAATTTAGACGTATCGCCAAATCGTAAAATCTGTGATATTTCAGTGATGAGGTACTGAGAACCGGCGTTAAGTATCCCAACACGGCGAAGTAATAATGCTGGAAGCTCTTCCCTAAGCGTGTCCTCAACAGGAGGCCAGCTGGTGACATTTTTCAGAGGCCCTTTGGTGGTGCGGTTGTGTGGCGGTGATGCCCGGTGTTGACCAATCAATAAAGGAGAAAATAATGAAATTGCCTGAGTATGTAACTGTTGATGAAGTAAAACGAGTCTGCAACGAAATTGGCTTACGGGACTGGTCCAAAATAACGGATCCAACTGTTTCAGGAGAAGAAGCATCTACGATCCTAAGCATTGTGAATACCCAAGGAATGAATATACCCCTTGAGGCTTTCCGAAAAGGTTTAGAAGTTGAGCTTGAACATGGGACAAGATTTGGGGATGCAAATGTAACAAACAACCACCCAATCCTGACAGGCAAGATCGTTATCGCACATCTCAAAGAGACAATGGACTATTATGAAAGAATCGATGTTGCTGAAATGGAGGGCGATTTATTGAAAGCTATTCTGTCTCGAAATATCGAGAAAATAGAATCAAAGTATACTAAACTCATCGAAGCCCAGAAATTACTGAATCAATCGGTTGCTGACCAATTGAAGAAACGCACCTAACATTCGGCTACACAAGGGACCGCTCGGCCCGTGAGCCGAAGCGTTGAGAAGTATCAAAGGAAAATCGCCTTCCAAGAAACCGGCTATATTGGCAGCATGGTTGTAACTTTCTTGCTGGTCTGGAATCCGGGGGATAGGCATATTATAGTACTATATTGCATTCATTCGGTTGGCTCTTGAATATGGTTGCAGTTACCCTTTGCACTACAAAATTTTTTCCTTCTGCGTGTCAATAAAGATGATAGGAAAAAAAACAAAGGGGTTGGAGATTATTTTCATCTCCAACCCCTTAATTAGTGGTAGGCGCTGCTGGATTTGAACCAGCGACTTCTACCGTGTGAGGGTAGCGCTCTCCCGCTGAGCTAAGCGCCCGGAATTAGATGGGTTGTGCAAACCGAGTTGGTATGCGGTTTCTATTTACGTGGTTCCTGCGTCGAAATCAAGTTTTTTTTCGGAGCTCTCGTCCGCGGAGGTAGGGGGCTGCGGCGCTTCAGTTGCGTCCCCCGCATCGGCGCCGTGGGCCTCGCGCGGCGCATCCATCTCCTCCTCTGCCGGATCCTCTGCCGGCACGGCGCTTGTAGCCGGTGGGGCGGTTTCCTCTTCCGGCTCGATCGCGATGTTGCCGCGCATCTCCAAGGGCGCCTTGCCGAACTCTTCGATTTCTTTCGGGGTGGGCAGATCCTTTAAATCCCTCAAATCGAAGGTTTCCAAGAATTTACGGGTGGTGGCGTAGATCAGCGGTCGTCCGGCGATCTCCTTGCGGCCCAGCACGCGGACCAGCTTGCGCTCCAGCAGCTGCCGCAGCACGCCCCCGCAATCCACCCCGCGGATATGCTCCACGTCGGAGCGGATGACCGGCTGCTTGTAGGCGATGATGGCGAGGGTCTCCAGGGCGGCTCGGCTCAGGCGCACCGGCTTGGGATCGACCAGCCGCCGGATCCAGGCAGTATACTCCGGGCGGGTGCGGAATTGATAGCCGCCGGCAACCTCGGCCAGATAGAAGCCGCCCTGGCGGGAGTCGTAGTCGGCCGTCAGCGCTGCGACGGCTTCGGCGATGGCTCCGGCGCCCGCCGGGTCCAAGATCTTCTTGAGCCGTTCCGGGCCGAGCGGCTCCTCCGCCACGAACAGCAGGCTTTCAACAATGTTTTTGAGATCCTTCATTATTGATAGAATATCCTGATGATGCCCGAGTTCACATGCTGGACGAGTCGGATAAGGGCGAGCTTGACCATTTCCAGGATCGCCAGAAAGGTGACGACGATCTCGCTGCGCGTCGGGTTTTCGGGAAACAGTTCAAAAAACGTGAGCGATCCGCGCGCTTCCAACATGTCCGCGATTTGCGAAATCCGTTCCTTGACCGAAATCGTGTCGGCGGTGAACTCGATGCGCGCCTCGTCCGGCAGCCCAGAGAGGATCCGCTGGAAGGCGTCGATCAGTTCGAACAGCCCGATCTTGATGACCTCGTCGTCCGCCGGGGCCGCGGCCAACGCCGCCGAACTCGTCGGCCGGGTGAATGTATTCTCTCCCAGCAGGGGGCGCTCCGCCAACTGCTCCGCCGCGGACTTGAGCCGCAAGTATTCGATCAGCGGCCGGACGATCGCCTGCCGCGGATCCTCCTCCTCGCCCTCCTCTTCGGCGTGGGCCGGGAGGAGCATGCGGGATTTGATCTGGGCCAGCGTGGAGGCCATGACCACGAATTCCGCGGCGTACTCGACGCTCAGGGCCTTGAGCCATTCCAGGTACTGGAGATACTGCTCGGTGATGAGGGCGATCGGGATGTCGTAAATATTGATTTCATTTTTTTTGATCAGATGAACCAATAGATCCATCGGTCCCTCGAAGATATCCGAGAGCTTCACCCGATACGGTCCGTCCGTCGCTGCCTCCTGCTGTTCCGTCACCTGCAACCCGTCCTTAGAGTTTGATGGCTGCGCGCACTTCCTCCATGGTCCGCCGGGCGGTCTGACGGGCCTGGTCGTTGCCGGCCGAGATGATCTCCTCCACGAGCCGGGGCCGCTCCTGGTAGAAGCGTCGTCGTTCGCGGATCGGATCTAAAAAGGCGTTGAGGTGCTGGGCCATGAGTTTCTTGCATTGCACGCAGCCGATGTCGGCGCTGCGGCAGCGCCGGTTGACTTCCTGAACCACTTCCGGCGGAGAGTAGAGTTTGTGAAAGTCATACACGTTGCAGACCTCCGGGTCGCCGGGGTCGCTCTTGCGCATGCGCTGGGGATCGGTGATCATGCCGGCCACCTTGGCGGCGACCACCTCCGGCGCGTCCGACAGGAAGATCGCATTGCCGTAGCTCTTGCTCATCTTGCGTCGATCGGCGCCCAACAATTTAGGGGTTTCGGTCAAAATGACCTCCGGCTCCGGGAAGACCGGTCCGTAGAAGTAATTGAAACGCCGGGCGATTTCGCGCGTAATCTCCACGTGCGGCGCCTGATCAACCCCCACCGGCACGCCGTAGGGCTTGTACATGATGATGTCGGCGGCCTGGAGCACAGGATACCCCAAAAACCCGAAGGTGGAGAGGTCCTTGTTGTTGAGCTGCTCGATCTGGTCCTTGTACGTGGGATTGCGTTCAAGCCAAGGCACCGGTGTGATCATCGACAAAATCAAAAACAGCTCCGCGTGCTCCTTGATCCGGGACTGGATGAAGAGCGTGCTTTTTTCCGGCGTGAGGCCGGCGCTCAGCCAATCGAGCAGGATATCGTCGGTGAAACCCCGGATCCCGGCGGGGGTTTCGTAGTCGCTGGTCAGGGCATGCCAGTCCGCGACGAAAAAGAAACAGTCGTATTCATCCTGCAGGCGCACCCAGTTGGCCAGGGCGCCGTGGTAATTTCCCAAATGCAACGGCCCGGTGGGCCGCATGCCGCTCAAGAGCCGTTTTTTCATGAGAAATGATACACTCCAGTCGTATGGTAGGATCCCGCGGCCAGATTTACGCGTTCAGACAGCATCCGTGCGCACGCAGGTGGGCGCGGGCGAATGCCAATTCGTCTTCATGAGACTTCAACCGACCGTTCAGTTTGGCATTGAAGACGGCCTGAAACACTTCTCGGTAGATCGGACCGGGGCTGACCCCGAGGCGCCCTAAATCTTCCCCTCTCAGGGAAATCGACACCCGGCGCAGGTTCGTGAAATAAAGCGAGATCGCCTTTTTGACCTTTTCATGTTCGGTGGCCGCCATCATGAACAGGATCAGCTCCGTGCGCAGGCCGGCCAACCGGTGGTGGAGCGCGCTGTTGTCAACCGGCAAATGGCGCACCAGCCAGTGCAGGGATTCCACGGCCTTCGCCCGGCTATCCACGCAAAGCGCTTCCTGCCGAGGCGTCAACTCGAGGCGCCGACAGATCTCCTGGGCCTGCGGCCGGGTGCAACGGTGGATCAAGGCCAGAAAATAAACGGCCCACTTCATATAGGATTCATTCAGAAAAAGCAAATCGTGCCAAGTGACGACCTGCCGAACCGCGTTCAGCAGAGCGATCATGCGGGGATCGCAGGTCAGCAGGGGATGGACCGTCTTGAGCAAACCGAAATCATTCAATCGGGCCACGGCGGTTGCTGGATTTTCTTCCTGCAGGATCGACTGCAGCTCGTTGAACATCCGTCGGCCGGACAACTCGCGGAAAAAGTCCATGCCCACGGCGTTCTGAATCAAACCGGTGGTCAATCGGCTGATAGCGAAGCCGAACCGCTGCTCGAAGCGGATGGCCCGGAAGACCCGCGTCGGATCCTCGACGAAACTCAGGTTGTGCAGAACGCGGATGGATTTCTCCTTGATGTCCTTCTGGGCGTTGAAGAAGTCGATCAGCAGCCCGAAGCGATCCGGGTGGAGCTGGATGGCCAGGGTGTTGATGGTGAAATCCCGGCGGTAGAGGTCGAGCTTGATCGAACTCATTTCCACCACCGGCAGGGCCGCCGGGAACTTGTAGTATTCCATGCGGGCGGAGGCCACATCGATTTTAAAGCCGTCGGGATAGATGATCACCGCTGTCCCGAACTTTTCATGAGTGTGGATGCGGGCGCCAGAGATCCGGGCGTACTTCTTCGCGAACGCGATTCCGTCGCCTTCGATCACGATGTCGATGTCTTCGTCGCCGCGATATAGAAAAAGATCCCGCACGAAACCGCCTACCACGTAGGCGCCGTATCCCAGCGAAGCGGCCACCTCGCCGACCTCTTTGAGCAGACCCAGCAGGCGCGACGGCAGCCGTTCGTGCATGAAGCGGGTGACGTTGCGCGTGCGCGGGCTGAAGGACTCCCGCAGCGGTTCGGTGGACGCCCCGGAATCCAAGCGACCCTGGCCCACGAGCACGTTCAGCAAGTCGGTCCGCGTAATTACCCCGGCGATGTGCCCGCCCTCCATGACCGGCAGAATGCGCTGTTTGTTTTCGATAATCTTCTTCTGAATCTCGGGCAGGTCCGCATCCGGACCGACGCTGGCCACTTCCGAGTTCATGTAAGTGCGCACCGTCGCCGCGCCCAACTTGTGGAAGAGCGCCTTTTCGATCACCTGCCGGGTGATGTAGCCGCGCAGCTCGGCGCGACCGTCGGTGTTCTCGATGACCAGCAACGCGTTGATATTGTAACGGGTCAGCAGCTGGTTGGCGTGCTCGCAGGAGATCTCCGGCTCCACCGCAATGGCCGGAGACGACATCAGGTGCCGGGCCTGGCGCTGGGCTTTGATGGTCTCGTATATAATTTCCAGCAGCTGGTTTTCGGTCTGGGTCAAGGTCTGACCCTTAACGGCGGCGGCGGCGGCATAGGGGTGGCCGCCGCCCCCCAGGCGCCTCAGAATGGTCGCGACATCCACCTCCTCAATCCGGCTGCGGGCCACGATGTAGATCTTGGATTCCATCAAGGCCAGCGCAAAAATGACGTCGAGGTTTTCCATCTTGGCCATCTTCTGCACCAAGAAGGCGAAGTCCGGCACGTAGCTCTCGAGGGCGATGCTGGTCATCACCACGTCGACGCCGTTGACGTTCGAACGGACGGCCGCCTGGATCATGTCGTTGAGCAGGGCCACCTGGTCGGGGTTGAGCTCGCGGGCGATCAGATCGGAGACGACGTTTAAATTCGCGCCCTTGGACAATAGAAAAGCGGCGGCCAGAAAGTCTCGCTCTGTCGTGGAAGCGAAGGTGAACGACCCGGTGTCCTCGTACAAGCCCAGGCACATCACCGTGGCCTCGTCGGGCGAGACCGTCAGCCCTCGGGCGCGGATGGCCTCGATCAGGATGGTGACATTAGCGCCGGTCGGCTCACAGACCTCGATGTTGCCGCGGATATCGTTGCCGGAGGCGGGGTGGTGGTCGTAGATGTGGATTTCGACGCCGGGCTTGCCGACCAGCTCGGCCAGTTTTCCGATACGGCCGATGTGCCGCGTATCCACCAGCACGAGCCTTCGAATCTGCTCGAGGTCTATGGACTGGATGTCGGCCATGTTGAAGAGATAAACCATGGTGCTGATGAAGAAATTTCGCAGGTTTTTTTCCTGAGCCCCCGGAAATACGACGCGTGCCTCGGGATAAAGCTTCTGGGCTGCCAGAAGGGAGGCCAGGGCGTCAAAATCCGAATTGATATGGGTCGTAATGACCGTCTGCGCGGGAGAATGATTGGGTCGAATCAAGGCGTTGTCCAATGCCTGGTTTCCTCGTTTTATAGCGACGAACACGCGTCTGCAGAATCATCAGCCTACCATAATTCGTTGATGAAATCCAAATCGGGGCCTACCCTGCGGGCGCTGGCCCCTATTTAGAAGATAACCAAATGGAATAATATTAAAAACTTCTGTTTAACCAGCCCGATTTTCCGACCTTTGCGGCCCGCCGCCTCTTTCTTCTTCGACCGACTCAAAAAGTTTAAGTTATTTAAGGTTAAGCCGATAGATATTCAAACACCTTCAGGGAGGATGTGCGCATGCCAGTCTATCAATGGATAGGTAAGAACCGGTCGAACAAGGTTCAAAAGGGCGAAATGGAGGCCCAGAGCGAGGAGGCTGTCCGCGCCAGCTTGGCCCGCCAAAAGATCACGCCCAGCCGGATCAAACAAAAGCCCAAGGACCTGTTTGAAAACGTCCGCTTTTTGCAGCCGAAGGTCAAAGAAGGTGACATCATCCTGTTCGCACGGCAGTTTTCCACCATGATCGATGCCGGTTTGCCGATCATCCAATGCCTGGACATTCTCCACAACCAGCAGAAAAACACCACCTTCAAGAAAATGTTGAAGCAGGTCAAGGAGTCCGTCGAAGGCGGCGCTACCCTTGCTGAAGCCCTGAAGAAGTTCCCCAAACACTTCGATGATTTGTTCGTTAATATGATCGCCGCCGGCGAAGCGGGCGGGATCTTAGATGCCATTCTCAGGCGGTTGGCCGCCTATATGGAGAAGGCTGCCCGGCTCAAAGCGAAGGTCAAGGGGGCCATGACCTACCCGTTGGTTACCCTGGCGATTGCCATTATCGTGTTGGCGGTCATTCTAATTTTCGTCATCCCGGTGTTCGAGGAAATGTTCGCGGATTTCGGAAGCGAATTGCCGGCCCCCACTCAAATCGTCGTCGCCATGAGTGATATGGTGAAGTCCAAGGTTCTTTACCTCATCGGCGCGTTCATCTTGTTCATGATCGCCTTTAAGAAATACTATGCCACCGAAAAGGGCCGTGATACGATCGACGCCCTGATGCTGAAACTGCCGGTGTTCGGCCTGTTGCTGCGCAAGGTGGCGGTGGCGAAGTTCACTCGCACCATGGGGACCATGTTGGGCAGCGGCGTGGCGATCTTGGAGGCCCTGGACATCGTTGCCAAAACGGCCGGCAACCGCACCATTGAAAAGGCCATCTACAATGTGCGCTCCGGTATCGCCGAAGGCCGAACGATGGCTGACCCGTTGAACGAGAGCGGTGTGTTTCCGCCCATGGTCTGCCAGATGATATCGGTGGGAGAATCCACCGGCGCGCTGGATGCCATGCTGGAAAAAATAGCCGATTTCTACGACGAGGAAGTGGACCAGGCGGTGAACAACATGACGGCCTTGATCGAACCGGTCATGCTGGTGTTTCTCGGGGTGACCATCGGCGGGTTGGTGGTGGCGATGTATTTGCCGATCTTCAAGATGGCCGGCGCTATTTAGCAGCGAACGCAGCGGATTGAGTTCGAGACCCGAAAACGGGCTTGGCCTGAAGACCGTTTGATTCGGGGCGGTCGTCAGGCCTTTTTTGCCCTATCCGCGGGAAGGCCTCATGAATTCCGAAGGCGATCTGAAGAACTGGCTCCAGAAGCTCATGGGCGCCCGGATCCTTTTCTCCTGCCTGCTGCTGGGATCCACGGCCTTTCTGGAGTTTCAGCGGCCGCGACCCCTGGAAGCGGATCCGGTGTACGTCCTTTACGCTTTGATCGGGGTCATTTTTTCCCTCTCCTTGGCCTACGCCATCGCCTTGAGGCAAGTTCAACACCTGCGAGCGTTCGCTTACTTTCAAACCGTCACCGACAGCCTTCTCGTAACCGTCATCTTATATGTGACCGGTGGTTTTTCCAGCCTTTTTTCATTTCTGTACCTGGTGGTGGTCGTCTACTCCAGTCTGCTGTTGCCGCGCCGCGGCACGGTGCTGATCGCCGCGCTCTGCGGTCTTCAGTTCGGTCTGATGGTGGACCTGGAGTACTACGGCTTTTTGAATCCCTACACCGGCTCAGGCAATGCGCTGATTGCGGTCACCGGCGGGGACCAGGCCCTCTACCAGATGGTGATCGTCATGATGGCTTGCATCCTGGTGGCCTTGCTGAGCAGTTTTTTATCCGAGCAAGCCTTGAATACCCGACGGGAATTGCGCATTATGGAGCAGCACGTCAAACGGGTCGAGAAAATGGCTGCCATCGGCGAGATGGCGGCCGGCTTGGCCCACGAGATCAAGAATCCGCTGGCTTCCATCACCGGGGCGATCGAACTGCTGCGCGATGAAATCCGCCCCGCTCCCGATCATGACCGCTTGATGCAGATCGTCCTCCGCGAAGCCGACCGATTGAGCTCGTTGGTAGGCAATTTTCTGTTGTATGCCCGGCCGCCCTCCGGCAAACCCGAAGCCATCGATCTGGAGAAAGCCGTGCGCGAAACCGCCGAGCTTTTCGGAAAGAAAAACGCTCCTGACGGTCGAATCGCTTTGCGGATCGACACGCAGCCCGGAATTTGGATCCGTATGGACACCGCCCATTTGAAACAGGTGCTCTGGAACCTGTTGATCAACGCCGCCGAAGCCATTGAAGAGCGAGGAGACATCCGCATCGAGCTGTCCGTCACCAAAGACCGCCACGCCTGCCTGCGGATTGCCGATACCGGCACCGGAATGCCGCCGGAAACGCTCAAATCGATTTTCGATCCTTTTTTTACCACCAAACCCAACGGTACCGGCTTGGGGCTGTCCATCGTCCACCGCATTCTCGATGCCTATGGCTGCCGGGTGGATGTCACCAGCGTCCCTGCCCGCGGAACCCTATTCAGCGTTTATTTCCGGCCAATTGAAAGACCGGGTCAAACCGTACCTTCCGATCGTCCCGCTATGCTTCTTGACAGCCCTTCGCAAATAAGCTACTGAAAAAATTTAAACTTGTATCTTCGTTCGAGCGGAAAGCCCTAACATGCGGCTTTCCCGCGGCGAACGGTCTTTCGCTCGGGCGGTTGCAGGCGCGGCCTCATGCGGCGGGAGGGCAACCCGTGCCCAGGGGCGGGCGGGGCCTCTATGCCGAAACGGCCGGTCCCCACTCAGGGCCGATGGATGACGGCAAGCCTGGAGCGGCCTCATCCCCCTTGTGCCTTCCGCGTTGGCCGTACATTTCAATCGGGAATCAATCATCGGAGATTATGGATACGACTAGCGACGTCATTCAGAAGCGTTACGAAAAAGTTGAAGGTTTGAAACGCAGCGGAATCAGTTTGTACCCGAACGACTTCAAAGCGTCTCATACCATTGGCGAGATCGTAGCGGTCGTTCAAACCGCCCCAGAAACCTTGACCGGGCAGGGACCTTTCTTTGAGATCGCCGGCCGGCTCATGGCCGTCAACCACTTTGGCAAGGCCGCTTTCGTGCGGGTGCGGGATCGCTCGGGGCAGCTGCAGGCCTATGTTCGCAAAGACCGCATCGGTGAAGCGGGCTTTGCGCTCTTCAAACAATTGGACATCGGCGATTTCGTCGGGCTGAAAGGCACCCTGTTTCAAACCCGAACCGGAGAATGGACCCTGTTGACCGATTCCCTGCGGCTTCTATCCAAAGCGCTGCGGCCTCTGCCGGAGAAATTCCATGGGCTCAAGGATCCGGAGAAGCGTTATCGTCAGCGCTATATCGACCTGGTGATGAATGCCGAGGTGCGGGAATTGTTCATACGGCGCTGCCGGATGATCCAGGAGATCCGGGCGTTCTTTCTGGAGCGGGAGTTTTTAGAGGTGGAAACGCCGATGATGCAGCCGATTCCCGGCGGGGCGGAAGCTACCCCCTTTAAGACCCACCATCATGCGTTGGGCATGGACCTCTATCTGCGAATCGCGCCCGAGCTCTACCTGAAACGGCTGGTGGTGGGCGGGTTTGAGAGGGTGTTCGAAATCAACCGCAACTTCCGGAACGAAGGGATTTCCACCCAGCACAATCCGGAGTTCACCATGCTCGAGTTTTACCAGGCGTATGCCACTTACTCCGATCTGATGGCCCTGACGGAAGACTTGTTGGCGCGCGTGGCCGGGACCGTTACGGGGTCATCGACCGTGAGCTACCAGGGTCAGCAGATCGACTTCTCCGGACGATGGCGGCGCCTTCCCTTGCATGATGCGCTGATGGAAATCGGAGAAATTCCGCCCGGGCTCCTTCACGATCGGGAGAAACTGCTTGATTTCGCTGCCCAGCGCCAGGTGACGGTCACCAAGACCGGCAAGCTGGGCAAAGTGATCACCAAGCTTTTCGACGCGCTGGTACAGCCGCATCTGATCCAGCCCACGTTCATCACCGGGTACCCGGCCGAAGTATCGCCACTGTCGCGGCGCAGCGACCAAACGCCCGATCTGACGGAGCGCTTTGAGCTGTTTATCGGAGGCCGTGAGATCGCCAACGGATTCTCCGAATTGAACGATCCCATGGACCAGCGAGCGCGGTTTCTTCAGCAAGTCTCCGAGCGTGCGGCCGGAAACGTCGAGGCCCACTGGATGGATGAGGACTATGTCGAAGCCCTGGAATACGGTATGCCGCCCACCGCCGGTGAGGGCATCGGCATCGATCGCCTCGCCATGCTGTTGACCGATGCGCCTTCGATTCGGGAGGTGATTCTCTTCCCGCACATGAAGCCGCGCGAATGACGACCTCGGTGAAAGCTTAATATGTCCTTTGAATTCTTCATCGGCGGCCGGTACCTGAGGGCCAAGCAGAAGCAGGCGTTCATTTCGCTCATCACGTACCTGTCCATTGCGGGCGTGGCGGTGGGGGTTATGGCCTTGATCGTGGTTATTGCGGTGATGGCCGGGTTCGAAGCCGACCTCAAAGCGCGCATTCTCGGCGGCCAGGCCAACGTGATTCTCCTGCGCTACAGCGGACCGTTCGAAGAGTATCGGGACGTGATGCGCCGCATCGATGCAGTGTCGGGGGTGGCGGCTTCCACGCCCTTCATTTACAGCCAGGTCATGCTGCGAACGGCTGCCAACACCACCGGTGCCGTGCTGCGGGGGATCGATCCGGCCACCATCGGCGGCGTCCTGAAAACGCTCGAACACGTGAAGCTGCCCGAAGCCAGCCCCGCCGGAGGCCCGGAGCCGGGCGGGGGCGCCCTTCCGGGAATCGTCCTCGGCCGCGAACTGGCAAAGAACCTCGGGGTCGTGCCGGGGGACGTGGTCCATCTGATATCCCCGCGCGGCATGCTGGCACCCACCGGCCATGTACCGGCCATGAAACCTTTCCGGGTCAGCAGCTACTTCGAATCCGGCATGTACGAGTTCGACCAGACGTTCGCCTACATCCAGCTCACCGACGCCCAGCGCCTGTTGCGCATGGGGGATTCGGTGACCGGGGTGGAAGTGCGGGTCGACGACATCTACCAGGCTCGTGCGGTGGCCGATGCGATCGTGGCCGAGCTGGGCAGTGCGTATTACGCCCGGGACTGGATGCAGATGAACCGCAATCTCTTCAAGGCGCTCAAGCTGGAACGCCGCGTGATGTTCATCATCCTGACGCTGATCGTTCTGGTGGCGGCCTTCAACATCGCCAGCTCGCTCATCATGATGGTGATGGGCAAGACCAAGGACATCGCCATTCTCAAGGCCATGGGCGCCACCGACCGCAGCATACGCAAGATTTTTGTCTTCAACGGCATGGTGATCGGTGCGATCGGCACCGGCTTGGGTCTGGTGCTCGGCGTGGTTCTCTGCAGCCTGCTCAGGCAATACAACATCCATGAATTGACCGGCGACATTTACTACTTTACGACCCAGCTGCCGGTCAAAATGGAAGCCTTGGACGTGGCTTGTATCGTGGCCGCCGCATTGGCGATCTGTTTTTTAGCAACGATCTATCCCGCGCGCCAGGCGGCCAAACTGGATCCGGTGGAGGCGATCCGCTATGGTTGAAGGCCGGCCGTCTTCGGAAAAAAACCGGCACCCGCTGACGCGGCGGCCGCACCTCATCTGCGCGCGCGGCCTGTCCAAACGGTTCCGGAACGGAGGGACCGAGGTGGACGTGCTGCAGGATTTGGACTTGGAACTGCAGCCGGGTGAAACCCTTGCCATCATTGGAGCGTCCGGGATCGGGAAGTCAACCCTGCTGCACATTCTCGGCACGCTCGACCGACCGGACAGCGGCAGCCTGTGCTTCAACCATGATAACCTTTTCGAGTACCCGGAGGAGCGCCTGGCGAAATTCCGCAATGAATGCATCGGGTTCGTATTTCAGTTTCATCATCTGCTGCCCGAGTTCAGCGCACGGGAGAATACCATGCTGCCGGCGCTCATCCAGGGCTGGAGCAAACCGAAGGCGGCGGAAGCCGCCGACGAGATTCTGGTGCGGGTCGGATTAAAAGACCGCCTCGGATACCGGGTCGGAAAGCTTTCCGGCGGTGAGCAGCAACGGGTGGCCCTGGCGCGGGCGCTGCTGCTCAAGCCGCCCGTACTTCTTGCCGACGAGCCCACCGGTAATTTGGACCGGGCCAACAGCGAGCAGGTTCATCGGCTGTTGATCGAACTGAACGAGGAGATCGGGATGACGCTGGTCGTGGTCACTCACAATCTGGATCTGGCCGCCCGGATGTCCCGTCGGGTGACGCTGGCGGACGGCCGGCTGGCCCCGGTCCCGTGACAGAGCCGAGCCCCGGGCCGTCCAGGCGATCGGGTCTTCAACGGGGGATCCCGATGGGCCGACAGGAGTCTATGCGCATGAGGTGCTGCATCATTCGAACCGGTTATTCGGCTATTCATCTGGCGTGGGTTCTCGCGGTCGCCGTGCTCTGGTGCGCCCCTCCGGCCGTCGCCCAGCCGTCGGCGGGGGTGATTGTCATGCCGTTCGCCGTTCATGCTCCGTCGGAGCTGGGTTATCTGCGGGAGGAGATCCCTGCGGCGATGCGACAGCAGTTTGAAGAAGAGGGCGCCAACGCGCGCGTTCTGGATCCCGAAACGGCCGAGGCCTGGGCTGAAACCGGAGAGACGGATGCGGATTTGGCGCGGCTGGCCATGCAGACCGGCGCCGACTACGTGGTTCGGGGAAGCCTCACCTGGATCGGGCAGAATTTCAGCTTGGACGCCCGACTGCTCTCTTCCGCCGGAGATCGGCCGGCGAAAGTTTTTTCAGCCGTCGGTTTGGGGGTTGAAAATTTGCCGGGCGTCGTGAAAAAGATGGCGCGCGACATGGGGCTTACGATTTTCAAGCGACAGCGGATCGCCGATGTCGAAGTCCAGGGGAACCAGCGCATTGAAACCGATGCCATCCGCCGGGTGATCAAGACCCGAGCCGGGGATGTTTTTCTCGCTAAGAACGCGGCCGACGATCTGAAGGCGGTCTACGGGATGGGCTATTTCGATGACGTCCAGATCCGGGCCGAGCCCCGGACCGACGGCATCGCTCTGGTGTTCACCGTGACCGAAAAACCGACCGTTCGGTCGATCCAACTGGCCGGCAACGTGGTATTCGACGAGGAGGATATCCGCAAGAGCCTGACGCTGAAAAAAGGATCCATTCTAAATATCTATACGGTGCGCAACGACATGCGCCGGATCGAGGAAATGTACAAGGAGAAAAACTATCACAACGTCAGCGTCAGTTACCAGATCCAGCCCCAAAAGAACAATCAGGCCGACGTGGAATACCAGATCGACGAGGGTCGCAAGATCCTCATCAAAAAAATCCTCTTTACCGGCAACGCCGCCTTCACCGAAAGCCAGCTGAAAAAGGAGATCGCCACCTCTGAAGAAAGCATTCTGTCCTGGTTCACGTCCGCCGGCGATTTAAACCAGGAAATTCTGAACCAGGACTCCGCTCGGCTGACGGCATTTTATCACAACAACGGGTACATTCGAGCGCGCGTCGGAGACCCGCAGGTGGAATTCGAGGAAGATGGCATCGTCATCACGTTCAAGGTCAGCGAAGGGCCGCGTTTCAAGGTCGGCAAGGTGGACTTCAGCGGCGATCTCCTTCTTCCCAAGGAAGAGCTGATGAAGAAGATCAAGATTTCCAAGGAGCCCTTTTACAACCGTGAAACCCTGCGCAGCGACGTGCTCGGCCTGACCGACATTTACACCGGCGAGGGCTATGCTTACGCCGATGTTTCGCCCAGGGTGGAGCAGGACAACGAAAACCTGCTGGCCAACATCACCTTCCAGATCGATCGGGGCAAACAGGTGTATTTCGAACGCATCCAGATCAGCGGCAACACCAAGACTCGAGACAAGGTGATCCGTCGCGAATTGCGCGTTTACGAGGAGGAGCTCTACGGCGGCCAGCGCCTCAAACGGGGGATCCGCAACCTGAACCGGCTCGACTTTTTTCAAAACGTGAAAGTCGACACCGCCAAAGGCAGCGCCGACGATCGCATGAAGATGAACGTGGAAGTGACCGAGAAAAGCACGGGGGCTTTCACTTTCGGAGCAGGGTACGGCAGCGAGGAGAATGCCTTTGTCACGGCTTCGGTCGCCGAGCGCAACCTGTTCGGCCGCGGCCAGACGCTCGGGCTGCGCGGCCAGCTGGGATCGAAGACCCAGAAATATGTGCTGAGCTTTACGGAACCGTGGCTATTTGATATACCGCTCTCGGCCGGTGCGGAGGCCTACAAGTGGGATTATGAGTACGACGAGTACCACAAGGACAGCATCGGTGGAAAGCTCAGGTTCAGCTATCCGCTGTACGACTACATCCGGGGGTATCTAACTTATACCTACGATCTCACCGACATCCGCAACGTGGATGAGGATGCGGCCCTGTCCATCCAACGGGACGAGGGCCGGCACACCAAGAGCAGCATCACGCTCATGCCGCGGTACGATTCGCGCGACAGCCTGTTCAATGCCAAGGAGGGATCGGTTCACAGCGTGGAGTACGAATTTGCCGGGATCGGCGGGGATGTCGGTTTCAATAAGATCGTCGGCGATAGCGGCTGGTATATCCCCTTGGTCTGGAAGCTGGTGGGCGTGGTCCACGGCCGGGCGGGATATGTGAACAAGCTTCCGAATTGGGATCTGCCGGATTACGAGAAATTTTACCTCGGCGGCATCAACACTCTGCGGGGCTTCGACCGGGACGATCTGGCTCCGAAGGAGGACGGCTCGCCGGTCGGCGGGGAGAAGTTCATCCAAGGCAACTTCGAGATCAAGTTTCCGCTGGTCGAAGAAGCCGGGATTTACGGGATTCTCTTCCTTGACACGGGCGCCGTCTATAGCCAGGATGAAACGTGGGACTTCAACAAACTGAGGGAAAGTGCCGGCCCGGAGATCCGGTGGCTGTCACCGATCGGGCCGATCCGGCTCGCCTATGGATGGATCCTCGATCCGAAGAAGGGCGATTCGAGCAGCGGAGGGTTTGAGTTTTCCATGGCCTCCGCCTTTTGACCCGAACATGCAACCGCCGGGTGAAACGAACCCTCCCGAGCGGGCATGGCGGGGAACACCTAAAATTGAGACATGAAAGGGGACAGGCATGCGGCTAACCACAGCCTTAACCGTGATGGCGGTCGCCATCCTTTGCGTGATGGGAGGCGGCCTGGCGGTCGGCGCCGACGCTCCTAAAATCGCGGTTGTCAACCTGCAGACCGTGCTGGAAACCTCGGTCGCCGGCAAAGCCGCTCAAAACGAGCTCAAAAGCCAGAAGGATAAGCTGGAGGCGGATTTGAAGCAAAAAGGCGGCGAGCTCCAGGAGCTCGAGAAGCGCATGCAGCGCGAAGCCATGGTGATGAGCAAGGAAACGCGTGAAGACAAAGAGCGGGAGCTTCGGATCAAGGCCAGTGACTTTCAGGCGTTGCAGAAGAAATACCGCAGCGATTTGCAGGATCTGGAACGCCGCCTGATGGGGCAGCTCCAGAAAGACATTAGCGAGCTCGTGGGGGAAATCGCCAAAAAAGAGGGCTATCAGCTGATCGTCAGCACGATCGGCGTGCTATACTCGCAGCCGGCCATGGACATCACCAACCGGCTGATACAGGATTTGAACGCCAAGTCCGGCAAGAAGAGCAATCCTTAGCTCTCCGCTCGAACGGCCCGTTGGTCCTTACGGCGGATGGGCTGCGAGAACTCGACGCCGACTGGCACCGGAGGAAACCAATGGGTCCCATGCTGGATATCCTGGCTATCATGCAGCGGTTACCGCACCGCTATCCGTTTCTCCTGATCGATCGCATCATCAGCCTGGTTCCGGGGGAGTCCATCGTTGCGCTGAAGAACGTGACCATGAACGAGCCGTTTTTTCAGGGCCATTTTCCCGCGCGGCCGGTCATGCCGGGAGTCCTGATCGTGGAGGCCATGGCGCAAGCCGGAGGCGTCCTGGCCAGCGAGAGCCGGCCGGCGGAGCCGGCCGGCGCCATCATCTATTTCATGGGGATGGATCACGTGCGGTTTCGTCAACCGGTCGTGCCCGGTGACCAATTGATCCTGGAGGCGCGGGTACTCAAAATGCGGTCGAAAGTCGCCAAGATGGCGGGTCGGGCGCTGGTGGAGGACAAATTGGTGGCCGAGGCCGAATTGATGGCCTCGTTTGGCGAAAGCACCGAGAGCGCCTGAACGGTCGGCACCGGGCTCCCGAGGCCTTGAGCTGTGACGTTCGGATCAATCGCTCCAGTCGAGGAGGAATCATCGATGGCAATCCACCCAGAACTGTTGAAGATCCTCGCTTGCCCGAAATGCAAGGGAGACATTCGACTCGCACCCGCCCAAGACGGTTTAATCTGCGACCGCTGCCGGCTGGTTTACGAGATCCGCGACGGCATTCCCATCATGTTGATCGAAGAAGCTAAACCATTTATCGAGAATTGATCGCCGGGTTTCATCGACCTCGCATGAGCATTCCCCACCCGCCTCAGCCCGCCAAACTGGTTGTCGGCCTGTTTTTAGCGCATCGAGATCTTTTCGCTCTCCTGGCCGCAGAGCTGGAGGCCGTCTTCGGACGCCTGGACCTGGTGAGCGCCTGGATGCCCTTTGGCCATACAACCTACTATGCGAGGGAAATGGGGGCCGAATTATTCCGGCGCGTGCTGGCATTTCAGACGATGATCGCCCAGGAACGGCTGCCGGAGATCAAATTGGCTACCAACGCCATCGAGCGAGCGCATGCGATGAGCGGCCGCCGCAGGGCCAACATTGATCCCGGCTACCTGCTGCTCGAGCGGTTCGTGCTGGCCACTGGGAAAAACTACAGCCATCGGATCTACCTGGGCCAGGGTATCTACGCCGACCTGACGCTGATTTATCGTCAGGGGGCCTTTCAGGCGCTGCCCTGGACCTACCCCGACTACGCCGAAGCGCCGCTGCGGCGGTTTTTGCTCGCCGTGCGGGGCAAATACGCGCTGGATCTCAAGGCCGAGCTTCCCATAGGCAGCTGCCGAGGAGCGTGCCGCGATGATTAAGAGCATGACCGGATTCGCCACCGCATCGGCGACCTCCGGCAGTTGGTCGCTGTCCGTTGAGATCCGCGCCTACAACAGCCGGCAGCTGGATCTGGCGTTGAGACTGGCTCCGGGTTACAGCGGCCTGGAAGAGCGGGCCAGGGCCGTGATCGCCGCCCGTTTGACACGCGGGCGCGTGGAGGCCAGGATCCAGATCGAAGATACCGCTGCAGCCTGCGGATGCGTGGAAGCGGACCTGACCCGTGCTCGAGCGGTGCGGAGCGCGCTGGAGCAAGTCCGGGCCGAACTGGGCCTTCCGGATCCCGTCACTCTGGAGATGGTCCTGGCCACCGGCGGCCTTCTCAAGACGATCCAGCCGGAAGTCGATCTGGAGACTGCGGAGGCGCTGCTCGAAGCGGTTTTGATTCAGGCGCTGGAGCATCTCGACGGCATGCGCACGGCCGAGGGCTATGCGTTGTCTTCGGACCTCAGCCAGCGGTTGGCTACCATCGAGGCGGCTTTGGTAGAAATAACCCGGCACGCCGAGGGCTTGCCGGCGGCCTATCAGGATCGACTGAAAGAACGCTTAGCATCGTTAACCCATGGATGGATCGAGATCGATTCGGTACGAATCGCCCAGGAGGCGGCGCTGCTGGCGGACCGCTGCGATATTTCGGAAGAGATCGTGCGCGCCCGAAGCCACCTGGAGCAGTTCCGGAGGATCATGGACGCCGCGGAGGCCGGAGGGCGTAAACTGAACTTTCTGTTGCAGGAGCTCAACCGCGAGTTCAATACCATGGGGTCCAAGATCGGGAACGCGGCGGCCGCGCACGAGATCGTAGCAGTGAAAACCGAATTGGAAAAAATGCGGGAACAGATTCAGAATGTCGAATGAAGTCGTCCTGTCGCTGATAGACCCCGGAAGCGGTCAGACATCCGGCGGGGGGCGTTGGAGGATCCATGGATCAAGCGCTGCTCAACATTGGATTCGGAAGCACGGTGGTTTCAGACCGGGTGGTGGCGATCGTCTCCCCGAACTCTTCACCGATGAAACGCTTGAAAGACGAGGCGCGGGAGGACCGACGGTTGATCGATGCCACCTATGGCCGCCGGACCCGGTCCATCATTATTCTGGACAGCAACCATGTCGTGCTTTCCGCCATTCAGGCCGAAACGATTTCCCAGCGTTTTGCCGTCCTCAAAGACGTCGGCAGTGAACCGGCGGCCGCGCGGCAGCCGGTTTAGAGGAACGGTGAACCCCTTGCGCCCCGATCCGTTACGGGCCCTGTCCGCCGCATGATGCCGCCGGCCGGCGGGCTTCCGCACCCAGCTTCTGGCCGAAGCGGCCAGCTGTTCATTCTGTCGGCCCCCTCCGGCGCGGGCAAGACCACCCTGCGGCAAGCAGTTTTGACTCGACTGCCCGATCTGGGCTATTCGGTTTCTTTCACCACCCGTCCGCCACGGGCGGGCGAGCGGAACGGCTTCGACTATGTGTTCATTTCTCCGGACGAGTTCGAGGCGGGCATCCGAGCGCAGCGCTGGGCGGAGTGGGCTCGGGTTCACGGCCACTGGTATGGAACCTCCGCGCGGGTTCTGGAACAGGCGCGGGCAGCGGGTCGCGACATGCTGCTGGACATCGACGTGCAGGGGGCGCAGCAGATCTGCCGTCGGTTCCCAGAAAGCGTGACCATTTTTATCATGCCGCCGTCTCTGGAAGTCTTGGAGCGGCGGCTGCGGGCCCGGGGAACGGACCGCCCGGAGGCCATCGCTGTGCGCTTGCACAACGCACAGCGGGAAATGGACCAACGGCACCGGTACCGCCACCTCATCGTCAATGAGGATCTGGATACGGCCATCCAGGAGCTGGTCACCGTTCTGAATTCCTATCGTGGGGCACGTGAAAACTGAAATACTCTATGGCCTTCACTCCGTGAAGGAAGCCCTTTCGGCCGGCCGGCGTGTCCCGCTTGAGCTCTATGTCGACCGGCGTCATGCCGAATCCGAACGCCTTCAGGAGCTTCTGAAAATGGCCGCAGCGCGCGGGACGGCCATTCGCCTGCTGGACCCCGCCCGGCTGTCCGCGATGACCGGCGGCACCGCCCACCCGGCGGTGGCGTTGCAGGCCTCCGTCTATCCCTGCGTAGAGTTGGCCCGCATCCTGGATGAAACCGAACCGGCCGGATCCGGACCCATCCTTGTGCTGGACTGCATTATGGACCCTCATAACCTCGGTGCGATGGTGCGGTCGGCCCTCTGCGCCGGAGTCGCGGCGGTTCTCATACCGAAGGATCGTTCCGCCGGGCCGACGCCGGCCGTATCGAAGATTTCAGCAGGGGCGCTTGAACATATCCGTCTGGCACAGGTCACCAACCTGGTGCGCAGTCTCGAATTTTTGAAAGCCCGCGGGCGCTGGGTGGCGGGACTGGATCCCCAAGCCTCCCTCACGATTTTCAATGCCGACCTGGCTTTTCCGTTGGCACTCGTGATCGGAGGCGAAGCGCGGGGCCTGCGAATGTTGGTTCGCCGAACCTGCGACATGATGGTGTCGATTCCGCAGTCCGGTGCGATCGACTCTTTGAATGCCGCCGTCGCCGCCGCCGTCGCTCTTTACGAGATCCGCCGCCAGCGCGGGATCGATGGGGTGCCGGTGCGTGTCGCCGAGCCCGATGGCCATCGTAGCGGCGCATAACGCGCGGGTGCGCCGGCGGGTCGAGGCTGCGCTGGCCGCGTTGCGAGCGGCCGTGTTTCCGGCCCGGTGCCTGCAGTGCCGCCGGTTGCTGCCGGTCGCAGCCAGCGGTGTCGGGGCGCCCGAGGCCACTCCAACGGACGAGGATCTGCTGCGGTCGCATTTCTGTCTGGACTGCCGCTCGGCGGTCACCCCGCTGGAGCCGCCGCTCTGCCCGCGCTGCGGCATCATGTTCAAGGGCCGTGACGGTGTCGACCATCTTTGTGGCCACTGCGCGGAACAGGCGCCCCCCTTTCACATGGCGCGCGCTGCCTTCGTCTATGACCGGTCGCTGGTGAATGTGATCCACTGCTTCAAATATAAGGGAAAGACCCGACTGGCCCGGCCGTTGGGGCTTTTTCTATGGCGCACCTTTTGCCGGTATTGGGAGGGTCAGACGGTCGATCTGGTATTGCCGGTTCCGCTGCACCCCCGGCGGCTGCGGCGGCGGGGGTTCAACCAGTCCGATCTCCTGCTGCGAGAATGGCAAAGGCGCTCGCACCCATCGGCTGGACCGCCGGTGGCTTTCGGCGTGCTGGAACGAGCGAAAACGGCTGTTCCGCAGGCTGGGCTCGGCCGGCGCGAGCGCGAATCCAACATCCGGGGGGTCTTTGTCGTCCGGCGTCCAGAGCAGGTGGACGGCCGGCATATTTTATTGGTCGACGATGTCATCACGACCGGAGCGACGGCCGGGGAATGCGCCCGCGTCCTTCGTACCAGCGGCGCGGCCCGGGTGGATGTGCTGGCTCTGGCTCGAGTCATTTGAACGCTAGCCCTCGGTCCGCCGGTGACCATCGACCGCAGGCCGAGCGCCATCGGCGGCTGACGTCGAGCCGATCCGGTCTTACCCTGACACGTCCAATCAACGAGGAGATGGCCTGCCGTGATTTTCAGCAATGAAAAGGGTGCCGACTATTGCCAGTTCGAGCATCTTTCCGCATGCAACGAGGTCGGCCATGCTATCTTTTTAAGAACGCGCGGATGCAGCGATGCACCCTTCGACCGCTTGAACGTCAGCCTGGCGGTCGGTGATGAGGTTTCGCGGGTGCAGCGCAACCGACGGCTGGTGGCCGATACCCTGGATGCTTCCGAGCTGGTCTTCGTGCGCCAGGTCCACGGCCGCGGCGTGCAGGTGGTCGACGATCGGCCGATCAGGGATGCCGCGGCTCTGCCGGAAGCCGACGTAATGATCACGGATCGGTCGGGAAAATTTCTGGTGGTGCCGGTAGCGGATTGCCAGGCGATCCTGATGTATGATCCCGTCCGCCGCGCGGTGGCCAACGTTCACTGCGGCTGGCGCGGCAGTGTGGCCAATCTATCCGGTCGTGCGGTGGAGGCACTGCGCAGTGGCTTCGGCTGTGAGCCGAAAAACCTTCTGGTCGGGATCGGTCCGTCGCTCGGTCCCTGCTGTGCCGAGTTTGTCAACTTTCACGAGGAAATCCCCGCCCGGCTTTGGAACTACCGGCGAGACACGGTATACTTCGATTTCTGGGCCATGACCCGCGACCAACTGATCGCAGCCGGCGTGCGCGACGACCGCATTGAAATCAGCCGGCTGTGCACCCGCTGCAACACCGACCGGTTTTTTTCTTACCGCGGTGAGAGGCGAACCGGGCGGTTCCCCGCCGTGATCGGATTAAAACATGATGCAAACCGTCGCCACCGTGCTTCATAACACCCCGCTCGCCGCGTCCTACGGCCGCATCGGTCTGGCCTGCGGAGACGACTTCACCCAAGCCAAACCCGGTCAATTTGTGATGCTGGGTTTTCCGGAAGCCCTCCATCCATTGATCCGGCGACCCTTCTCCATTCATCGACAGCTATGGACTGAAGGGGCTTGGCGCGGAATAGAACTTCTCTATAAAATGGTAGGGCCGGCGACGCGGCGGCTGTCTCGCTTGACGGTGGGGGACTCCGTCAACCTGCTGGGGCCGCTGGGAAGCGCCTTTGTCCTGCCTGCGGGAGTCCGGCGCTTATACTTGGCGGCGGGCGGAGTGGGGGTCGCACCGCTGCTGTTTTTCGCCGCTCATCTGGACCCCCCTCAGCGCCAGGCGCTTGAATGTCGACTGTTTCTGGGAGGCCGCAGCCGGGAAGACCTCCTGTGCGTCGAAGACTTCGAGCACCTCGGCGTGACCGTCGTGCCAACCACCGACGACGGCAGCTGCGGGGACCAGTGCCGGGTGACGATCCCGCTGGAGGATGCTATCCGTCTGGCGCCACCGGATCTGGTGATGGCCTGCGGCCCGCGCGAGATGCTGGCCTGCGTTCTGGACATCGTACGGCAGTACGGCATTGCCTGCCAAGTCTCCATCGAGACCATGATGGCTTGCGGGATGGGCGCGTGTCTCGGATGCGCGGTCGCGGGCCGGAAGGACGAAACGCGGTTTTTGCACGCCTGCCTGGATGGGCCGGTATTCGCCGCCGATGAGGTTCTATTGTGAAGACGTTCGTCTACCGGATGGACCCTGAATTCTTCGCCGGAAAAACCCCGAGTCAAATAAGTTTGGCGTTGACTTGCCATGGACGATATGTTAGGTGCAGTCGTTCGATTGCAGCGGCGACGCGCCGAAGAGACTCCATTTTTTATGAAGCGTGAGACCAGACGGGCGTGGCGGGAACTGGCGTATTACAGCAGTATCGGTTTTTCCGTGGCGTTTTCGATTGTCATCGGGCTCGCCGTGGGCGTCTACCTGGATCGGCGGTTTGATACGTCTCCATGGTGCCTGTTGATCTTCCTGGTGCTGGGCATTGCCGCCGGATTTCGCAACATCGGGCATGCAATTCGTAAGAGCCGCAACCTATAAACCGCATGCGGACCGATTTTTTTGTGGCGGCGTCGTGCAGATTCAACAGCGCATATTGCAGTTCGTCACCCGCGCCAACTGGGTCATCCTGGCCGGCGCAACGGCCGCCGGGATCGCTTTTGCACCGCTGGATTTCGCGCTGGGTATCCTCTGCGGAGGGTTGATCGTGACCGTCAACTTCCACCTGCTGGCCAAGACCCTGCGACGGGCGCTGACACCGCCCCACTTGGCATCGCACAACGCAGTGATCGCCCAGTATTATCTGCGCTTTCTGGCCAGTGCCTTTATCATTTTTGTGCTGATCGCAGGGGGCGTGGTGAATCCCCTGGGGCTTGTCATCGGCCTTTCGGTTGTGGTAGTGAGCATCATCCTAGCGACCATTCGTGAAGTGAAAAAAATCATCTTTAAGGAGGCGGTCTAAGGATGGAACACCCCTATCTGTTTCTGCCAAAGATTTTCGAACTCTTCGGTCTGGGTCATTTCGCGAATGCTTATCCTCACGTGGTCTACTCTTGGCTCGTCCTCCTGATCCTGATCGTTTTGGCCTATCTCGGCGGCCGAAGCATCAGCCTCGTTCCCGGCAAGGCTCAAAATTTCTTCGAGGTGGTGGTCTCGGGGATGGAGGAGTTCATGGTGGATGTGACCGGCGAAGAGGGCCGGTGGTTCTTTCCACTGGTCGGCAGCATCTTCCTTTACATCGTCACCTGCAACCTGATCGGACTCATCCCGGGATTTTTTCCGCCGACTGCCAGTATCAACACCACGCTTTCCTGCGCCCTGGTGTCCTTCACGTTTACGCACTTCATCGGAGTGAAGTACCACGGGGTCAAATATATCAAGCACTTTTTGGGGCCCATCTGGTGGATGATCCCCATCATCTTACCGATCGAATTGATCGGCCATTTGGCTCGCATCATGTCGCTGTCCTTCCGGCTATTCGGAAACATGATGGGCCATGAGCTGGTTCTCATGATTCTGTTCATGCTGGCGGGTGCCTTCTTCGCCCCGCTGCCGATCATGGCGATGGGGATTTTCGTATCGTTAGTTCAGGCCTTTGTGTTTTTTTTGCTGTCGATCATGTATTTCAGCGGTGCCATGGAGCATGCGCACTGATCCTGACGGATTGGTGCGTTCGCGGTTAACGCGCCCTAATGGGAGCCTGGAAGAAGCCCATCACATACTAATCTAAAGGAGGAAGACAAACGTATGGAAGCCAAAGCATTGGAATTCTTCATCGCCTGTGTGACTGCCGCCGGTTTTGGAATCGCGATCGCCGCATTCGGCTGCGGCATTGCCCAGGGGCTCGGTCTGAGGTCCGCGGTCGAGGGCATTGCCCGGAACCCGGAGTCCTCCGGTAAGGTCACCGTGACCATGCTGATCGGCTTGGCCCTGATCGAGTCGCTTTGTATTTACGCGCTAGTCGTCGCCCTGATTCTCATCTTTGCGCACCCCCAGGCCACGGCTATTGCCAAGCTGTTCATGAAGTAATTTTTTTTAAAGAAAAAAGCCCGCGGAGGCCTTCCGCGGGCTTTTTTTATACCCCCGTCTCGTGCTTAACCCGTTTTTCCGCTTGCCGTAGATGTGCCGCGCGCCTTCAGGACTTTCTGGAGGTACTGCCCGGTCCATGATCGTGGGTTGGCGGCGATGGCTTCGGGCGGTCCGCAGCCGACCAGTTGCCCGCCGTCCTCCCCGGCCCCGGGGCCCAGGTCGATAATATAGTCGGCCGTCTTGACCACCTCCAGGTTGTGCTCGATAACCACCACCGTGTTGCCAGCGTCGACGAGTTGGTTGAGCACGGCCAGCAGTCGGCGGATATCGTCCGCATGCAGACCCGTGGTCGGTTCATCCAGAACGTACAAGGTCCGGCCGCTGCCCTTTCGGCTGAGTTCTCGCGAGAGCTTTACGCGCTGAGCCTCCCCACCGGAAAGCGTGGTTGCCGCTTGCCCGATGGGAACGTACCCGAGACCCACTTCGGAAAGCGTTTGCAGTTTGTCCCGAATGTGGCCGATGCGCCCGAAAAACGTCATGCCCTGGTCCACCGTCATGTCGAGCACATCGGCGATCGATCGGCCCTTGTATTGGATTTCCAGAGTTTCCCGATTGTAACGTCGACCGCCGCACACGTCGCAGGCGACATAGACATCCGGCAGAAAGTGCATTTCAATCCGCAGGGTCCCGTCTCCCTGACAGGCTTCGCAGCGCCCACCCTTGACGTTGAAGCTGAAACGACCCGCCTTGAAGCCGCGCATGCGGGCCTCGGGGGTTCGTGCAAACAGGTCGCGGATGAAACTGAATAGCCCGGTATAGGTGCCGGGATTGGAACGCGGGGTCCGTCCGATCGGGGCCTGATCGATATTGATTACCTGGCGGATGTGTTCGATGCCGTCCAGGCGCCGGTAGGCGCCAGCGGCCCGCCGCGATCGATATAATTGCTGAAACACGGCTGGGTAGAGGGTTTCGAATACCAGCGAGGATTTCCCAGACCCTGAGACTCCGGTGACGCCGATCAGACAACCCAGGGGAAACTCAACCGTGATGTCTTTCAGATTGTTCTGGGAGGCGCCTGCCAGGATCAACCGGGCGCCCGAGCCTAAACGGCGGCGGGTCGGGATTTCGATGGCCATACGGCCCGAAAGGTATTGGCCGGTCAGCGAGCTTGGATCCTGCATGAGGCCCGCCGAAGGGCCGGCGAAGACCACCCGTCCGCCGTGAATGCCGGCGCCTGGCCCCATGTCCACGACATAGTCGGCCGCCCGGATGGTGTCTTCGTCATGCTCGACGACCAGTACGGTGTTGCCCAGGTCGCGCAGCCGCAGCAGGGTAGCGAGCAGGCGGCGGTGGTCCCGCGGGTGCAATCCGATGCTGGGTTCGTCTAAAACGTAGAGCACGCCGGTCAGCTTGGAGCCGATCTGAGTGGCTAAACGGATGCGCTGGCTCTCTCCGCCGGAGAGGGTTTGGGCGGAACGGTCCAGGGTGAGATAGGCGAGGCCGACGTCTTCCAGAAATCCCAGACGCTCCGTGATTTCCCTCAGCAGTCGATGGGCGATGCGTTGGCGCTGGCCCTCGAAGACCAGGTTCATACAGAACCGGCGTGCCTGAACGATGGTCATGGCGCAGAGCTCCGAGATGCTCACGCCTTGCAGCGTGACGGCGCGGCTGGCCGGGTTGAGCTTTGCGCCGGCGCATTCCGGGCAGGGTTTGAACTTCATGAAACGCTTGATTTCCTCGCGCACGGCATAGGAGTCCGTCTCGCGGTAACGGCGCTCCAGGTTGGGGATCACGCCTTCAAAGGGGCGCTGATAGCGCACGCGCGTGGAACCTCGGTCGAAGAAATACGTGATGGCTTCCTCTCCCGAGCCGTAAAGGAGCACGCGCCGAAAGCCCTCGGGTAGATCGGCGAATGGCGCGTAGATGGTGGTCCCATAATGGGCGGTCAACGCCTCCAGAAAATCGATGAAATGCATGCTGGTGCGCTTCGCCCATGCGGCCACCGCTCCCTCGCGCAGGGACAGATGCGGGTTGGGGACGATCAGCTCAGGGTCAAATTCCGTCGTGGATCCGAGACCGCTGCACTTCGAGCAGGCGCCATGGGGTGAATTGAAGGAAAAACTGGCCGGCGTGAGTTCCGAATGGCGAATGCCGCAGGACGAGCAGGCCGAAGCCTCGTTGAACCGGATGGGCTCGCCGTCGACGACATCCACCAGGATGTTTCCGCTGCCATGCGCCAGTGCTAATTCCAGCGAATCCGCGAGTCGATTGCCGATGGAAGGCTTTATGACGAGACGGTCGACCACCACTTCGATGCGGTGGGGCTTTCGGGCGGACAGCGTGCTCGCCTCGTCCAGATCCATAGTGACCCCATCCATCCTGACCCGTGCAAAACCATCCTTCTTGAGACGTTTGAGCAGTTGAGAGCAAGACCCCTTGCCGCCGGTGGATAGCGGCGCCAGGATGATGATGCGATTGCCTGCTTTTAGCGACATGACCCGGTCTACCATTTGGTCGATGGTCCAGGCGGTGATCGGCCGGCCACAGCGGGGGCAGTGGGCTTGACCGACACGAGCGTAGAGAAGGCGCAGGTAGTCATAGATTTCGGTCACCGTGCCGACCGTCGACCGTGGGTTATGGTTTGCCGTTTTTTGTTCGATTGCGATGGCCGGCGAAAGGCCGTCGATTAAATCGACATCCGGCTTTTCAAGGCGTTCGAGGAACTGGCGGGCATAGGCTGATATGGATTCGACGTATCGGCGCTGCCCCTCGGCGTAGAGAGTGTCGAAGGCCAATGTGGATTTGCCGGAACCTGAGAGCCCTGTGATTACGGTTAGTTGGTTGTGAGGAATCTCCACGTCTATGTTTTTTAGATTGTGCTGGCGGGCTCCCCGAATTATGATCGCCTCGTTAGGTGTCATCGCGCAAAATCCTAACACTCGGTCCGCATGGCTGGCCCTGAGACCATCTGGAATGATTTGGAAAAACCGTCCATAATCCCTTTATAACCGCTAAAATTAAGACTATAACCGAAAGCTGCCTTCGCCAGCCCTTTACCCGCAGCGGTTTAAAGACATCGCCACAACTCCAACCCTACAGGAGTATGCCTTTGCCGGGCAGCCGATTTTATATATCACATAATTCCATTAATTTCAGTTGGTTTTTTGAACAAAAGACTTCCTTCCGGCAGGCTGTTCACAGTCCGGAGACGGATCTCGCTGCGTGGGTTGGGGCGAAGCCCTGGTGCACGGGGTGGCGTGTCGCATCACCGCACCTTCAGTTGTCAATAAATTAAAAATTGTAGAAAATAAAAGAAAAAACGAGAATTCAGAAGATGTCCCCCTGGGCGGGTCTTCCCTGAAAGGGTTGGATTCCCCGAAATTGTTTGAAAATCTAACAATTCTCAGGAAGGTTCTCATTCGGCCCGAATTCGCTGTCGGCAAGATTTTAAAATATGATAACAGACAGATATAAATTGTTCATAACCCTGGGCGCAGGGGGCTCAAACGCCAGAAATTCAGGTTTGACTTTACTTGGGCCATTGACTTAAAACGCAGCCTCATGATCGCTGGACATCAGTCGAAGCGTGGGGCCTCCACCCCTTTCGGATTCCTCTCCGGCTTCCTTTTGGCCGCAGTACCCAACACGCTTGGGGCGGCCGCTTAAACCCGACAGCATAGAACAATCGATGGACAAGGCGTGGACGGACATTAAAGCAGGCCTCAAAAAACGGATCCCCGCGCATAGCTTTCGCATGTGGGTTGAGCCGCTAGAGCTGCACCGCGGAGATGATGACGATTGGGTGATTACCTGCCCGAACGCCTTTTCACGAAAGCGGGTCCAGGACCATTTCGGAGCGCTGATCGAAACTGAGCTGCGGCGTGGACTAGGAGATGCGGCCCGCCGCGTCAGCTACCAGGTGGCCGGTCGGCGGAATGGGCAGCGGCTCGGCCCCGAGGCCCACCTGCAGCTGCCCTTGCCGAGCGAAACCATCCGTCCCCACAACGGCCGTCTGTTGCGGAAAGATTTTACCTTCGATCACTTTGTCGTGGGTGCCAACAACGACTTCGCCTATTCGGCATCGCTTTCCTTGGCCACGCAACGCGAATGCCGCCAGCCCGCGCTGTTTTTGCTCGCCGGAACGGGACTCGGTAAAAGTCACCTGTCCCAGGCGATCGGCCACCACATCCTGGATCAAGCGCCGGATGAGCGTGTGTACTACATGACCGCTGAAGATTTTAGCAACGAGATGGTTCAGGCCTATCGTCACGATGTCATCGATAAATTCAAGACCAAATACCGGCAGCACTGTGATGTGCTGTTGATCGAGGATGTTCATTACCTGAGCGGAAAAGAGCGCACGCAGATCGAGCTTGCGATGACATTGGACACCCTGTACGAGGCCGGCAAGCGTATTATTTTCTCCAGCAGTTGCCTGCCAGCGGATATTCCCAAGCTGCACGAGAAGCTGCGGTCGCGATTCTCCTGCGGGCTGATCTCCGCCATCGAGCCGCCGAATTACCGCACGCGCGTGCGTATTCTTCAGAAAAAAGCCAGCCTGCATAATTACCACGTGCCGGAGCCGGTGATCAGCTACCTGGCCGCGGAATTGGTGGGTGACGTGCGCCAGCTCGAAAGCGGTCTGAACGGAGTGGCCGCCAAGTCCTCTTTATTGGGAGCACCGATCAACCTCGCTCTGGCCGAGAGTGTCGTCAAACACATCGCCAGTCAACGCCAGAAAATCACCTTAGAGGCGATCAAAACACTCGTCTGCAAATATTACAGCGTGTCCCTCGCGGATCTGGTTTCGCGCTCCCGCAAGCAGAATCTGGTGCGGCCGCGCCAGATGGCGATCTATTTGTCGCGTCGTTTCACGGACTCTCCCCTCCAAGCCATCGGCAAGGCTTTCAATCGCTACCACGCCACCGCCTTGCATTCGATTCATTGCATTGAAAAAGGACTGAAGTCGGACAGCGCCATCCGGCAACAAGTGGAATTCTTCCGCCAGAAGCTGGAATCGGGAAAAATGAATTAGGTCGATAGCTCCCGGCCGGCGAATTCGATCCGATGCCGGGCATCCGGTCCCTATTGGAACGTCAGCAGTTCGTCATCTCCTGCCGCCGGCTCCTCGAAAACCCCCAAGTCGATCGCCTGGTCGCGTTCTATGGCACAGCGGATTCGAATCGCACAATAGGTGCGACAGATCGGGTCGTCGGACTGGAAGCTTCCGAAACACCCGAGGGGGATGGCGGATGGTGAGCAGCGCAGACATCCTTTTTTCATCAACGGGTTCCCCCTCTCATGAGCTCAAGCAGGTCGGCGTGAATGCGGCCGTTGGTTGCTAGAATTTGGCGGGCATCGGATCCGACCGGTTGGTTTGAAAAATCACTGGTGACGCCGCCGGCCTCGCGTACAATCAGCGCTCCGGCGGCCGTGTCCCAGGGCTGCAAGCGGTCCTCCCAATAGCCGGCAAACCGCCCGCAAGCCACAAAACACAAGTCCAGCGCCGCTGAACCGAAACGACGGATACCTCGCGCCTCTTTCAGGCAGCGCAGCAAGCGTTCGGCCATAGCTTCAAACCCGTGGGAACGCTCGTACGGAAAACCGGTAGCCAGCAGGCTGTCTGAAATGCTTGCCTCCGGGCTGACGTGGATCGGCTCCCCGTTCAAAAGAGCGCCCCTCCCGGCCTGCGCCGAAAACAGCTCACCGCTGACCGGGTTGAGCACCACGCCCGCCAGCACGTCATCGCCGCGGGCGAAGGCGATGGATACGGCGAAGAAGGGGACTTGATGCGCGTAATTGACAGTCCCGTCCAAGGGGTCCACCAGCCAGCGTACCTCCGATGACCCGGGCTGCGTTCCGCTTTCCTCGGCGACGATGCCGTGTTGCGGATAAACGGATTGGATCTTGCGGATGATTACCTTTTCAGCGGCGATATCCGCATCCGTGACGAGATCGTTGGGGCCCTTCTGGTCGATCGAGCTCAAATGCTTCCAACGGGAGCGCAGCACCTCCGCCCCCGCATAAGCGGCTCGGACCGCTATGCGCAATATGTGATCGAGTTCCATCGGGTGGTCACGTTATATCGTTTGAAGCAAGCGTGTCAACCTCAATCGGTTGTGGTCGGTCGGGTTTGCGGTTCGGCCCGCCAGTCCTTTCGTCTGCATCAGGGCACGTTTCTTCGATGGTTGTTTCATTCCTGCAGCGGGAAGGCGAAGCGCCGCTTTCCGGCTTCGAAATGGAGGCGACCATGGACCGCATGCGCGCAATGAGCGGCGGCAGCGTCGATGGGTCGCGGGCGGAAACGGCCACGGCCCCATGCCGGAAAGCGGCATTCTGGGCCAGATCCGGCGTCACCCGGTCACGCTTGTTGAAAACCGTGAGACAGGCCTTGGCGCCGAGCCCCAGATCCTCCAGAATGGCCTCGACCGCCCGGATCTGATCTTCAAAGTGCGGATTGCTGAGATCCACGACGTGCAACAGCAGGTCGGCGCCTTCCAATTCCTCCAGTGTCGCGCGGAAGGCCACCATGAGATCGCGGGGCAGATCGCGGATGAAACCCACCGTGTCGGTGATGATCACCTCGATGTCCTTCGGGAACCGCAATCGCCGGCTGGATGGGTCCAGGGTCGCGAACAGGCGCTTTTCAGCCAGCACGCGGCTATGCGTGAGGCTGTTGAGCAGCGTGCTCTTGCCGGCGTTGGTGTAACCGATGATCGAGATGACCGGGACGTTTTTTTTGTCGCGTTTGGCGCGCAACTGCCGACGGTGACGACGCACTTCCTCCAGCGCCCTTTCGAGCTGGGCGATGCGCCGGCGCACTTGGCGCCGGTCGGCCTCAAGTTTGGTTTCGCCGGGTCCGCGGCCCCCGATGCCTCCCGCCAAACGCGACAGGGCAGTGCCCTTGCCTACCAGCCGCGGCAGCATATACTTGAGCTGGGCCAGTTCCACCTGAAGCTTGCCCTCCCGCGACCGGGCGCGCTGGGCGAAAATGTCCAGAATCAGCTGGGTGCGGTCGATGACCTTCAAATCGGTCTGGTCGGTGATGGAGCGGATTTGAGAGGGATTCAGCTCCTGGTCGAACACCAGGATGGAGGCCGCTTCCTGGAGGGCGTGGATGGCCAATTCCTGGAGCTTGCCGGTGCCGATCAGGTATCGGTGGTCCACCTTTTCCCGTTGCTGGATCACGGAGGCAACGACCTCGATCCCGCCCGATTGCGCGAGTTGCCTCAACTCGGCCATGGACTCCTCGGACTTGCGGCGGGGGACGGAGGAGACGCTGACGAGCAAGGCCCGATCGCGCGATGAACCGGCCGTCCGGCCGGTGAGTACCCGTTGCAGCTCGTCTTCCAGCGCCTGGATGAGCGCCAGGCAGTCGAGGTTCAAGGCGGTGAGCGCCAGATCCGGCAACAATCGGTGGGGCAGGCGCTCGGACGCTCCCGGAAGCACGTGGGCCGCATGCACCCGGTGCGGCAGCCCGTCGGCACCCATGATGATCGCCGCCATTAAGTCCAGCCGGAGCAGCGCGAGGTCGGTCAAGTCGTCGCGCGTAAGCGATTCGGCGTTGAGGTGGGTGTGGATGCAACGCAAGCCGTTGAGACGACCGGGGGCGGCTTGGTATTCAGCCGTGGTGGGGATGACGATTTTTTTAGAGTCGCCCACCAACACGAAGGCGATCCGACCCTGCCGGTTGACCAGCAGGCCGATCTGGCGGCGGATTTCATGGGACAACAGGCTGAGATCCCGGGCGAGTTCCGGGGTGATCAAAACCTCCGGCGGGACGCGCCGGCGATAGAGGTTCTCGATCCTGCGGATCTGGCTGGGCTTCAAGCCAACGACATTACCAAAAAGCCGCTTCATTCGTTACGCCGTTCCGCGCATGGCCTCGGGCGCCATGTTTTCAAAGCGGGTATAGGCGGACAGGAAGGTCAGGAGCACCTCGCCGATCGGTCCGTTGCGCTGTTTGGCGAGGATGATCTCGGCGGTGCCCTTATGGGGGTTGGTTTCCTCTTTGTTGTAGACCTCGTCGCGGTAGATGAAGGCCACCACGTCGGCGTCCTGCTCGAGGGCACCGGATTCCCGCAGGTCCGATAGCCGCGGCCGCTTGTCGTTGCGCTGCTCCAGCATCCGGTTCAACTGGGAAAGCGCGATGACGGGCAGATGGATTTCCTTCGCCAGCGCCTTCAGCGATCGGGAGATCTCCGAGATTTCCAGGTCGCGCCGTTCAGCGCTCGCTCGGCCCTGCATGAGCTGCAGATAGTCGATCACGATCAGACCGATGTTCTTATCCATCTTCAGGCGGCGGGCCTTGGCTCGCACCTCCATCGCCGACAGGCTCGGTGAGTCGTCGATGAAGATCGGAGCGGCGGAGAGCACCCCGGCCGCATCGGTCAGACGCTCCCAGTCCTCCATGCTGAAAAAACCGCTGCGCAGCCGCGACGAATCGATGCGCGCCTCGGCGCACAGCAGGCGCAGGGACAGTTGCTCCTTGGACATCTCCAGGGAAAAGACGGCGACCGGCACCCCGGCATCGACGGCGGCGTTGCGCGCGATGTTGAGCGCCAGAGCGGTTTTGCCCATGCTCGGCCGGGCCGCCAGAATGATCAGGTCGGAATTTTGCAGCCCCGAGGTGAGGTTGTCGAGCTGGGTAAATCCGGTGGGAACGCCGGTCACCAGGCTCTTGTTTTTTTGCTTTTCCTCCAGAAAGTCGATGTTGCTGTCAATGAGCTTGCTGAGGGGGTAGAATGCCTGGCGGGCCTTCTTGTCCGTGATTTCGAAGATCGCGGCCTCGGCGAAATCAATGATGTCGTCCGTGCCGCCCTGCTCCTGGAAGCAGCGCTTGGTGATAGCGTTGGCCTTCTCGATCAGCCGGCGCAGCACCGCCTTGTCGTGGACGATGCGAGCGTAGTGCTGGGCGTTCACGGCGAGGGGCACCGCATCCAGCAGGCGCGACAGATAGGCGGCGCCGCCGACGGCCTCCAGCTGCCCCTTCTCTTTCAGGCTGTTGTTGAGGGTGATGACGTCCACCGGCTCGCCGCGTTCGAACAGGTCGGTCATGCCGGCGAAAATCCGCTGGTGAGCCGTCCGGTAGAAGTCCGCCGGGCTTAGGATCTCCACCACCTCCAGGAGCGCGGTGTTGTCGACCAGGATGGCGCTGAGCAGGGACTCCTCGGCCTCAATGTGCTGAGGCGGCACATGGAGCGGATCCGAATCCCTAGCGGCGGAATGTTCCCTTTCGGCCATGGTGATGTCCGGTTCCTAAGCTGGGCGATCCCGGCCGCCTGGCACAGGCCGGGTTGGGGGCCGACCGCGCGCGGCCACCGATAGGCGGCCGCGCTCCGGTGGTCGAATCCATGCAGCCCCGAGGTATTCAGCCTTCGCTGACCACTTCCAGCGTGATTTCCGGCTCTACGCCTTTGTAGACACGGATGGGGATTTTAAAGCTGCCCAGCTGCTTGATGGGTTCGGTCAGCAGGACCATGCGCTTTTCGACGACGATGTTCTGAGCCGCCAGGGCATCGATGATATCGCGCACGCCGACGGATCCGTAAAGCCGGTCTTCCTCAGCCACCTTGGCGACGATCCGACAGGCCACGCCCTCAAGCCGTTGCGCCATCTCTTCGGCCAGTTTACGTTCCTTGGCGATCTGAAGTTCGAACTTGGCCTTCTCCGAATCGAGTCTTCTCCGGTTCTCCGGGGTCGCCACGAGCGCCATTTTCTGAGGCAGCAGGAAATTACGGGCGTAACCCGCCTTGACCTCCACCTCGCTGCCGATGATGCCCAAGGATTCGATGGTCTGGGTGAGTATCACTCTCATAGGGTATCCTCCACGATCTAGCGCCGTCAGCCCGGCGCGAGCGGTTTTTCCAACTTTCGAAAGTTGAACCAGGTGTCGAAGAACCCGACGCCGATCACAGCCAGCATTACCACTTGCTGGATGGCGATCAACCCGTACAGTACCCCACGGGCAACCCGCGGGATCTGCTTCTTCTGAAAGAAGTAGGCCACGATCGCGATCCCCTGGAAGAAATAGATAACCATGAACACGATCAAGCCGTTCAGCCCCAACAGCTTGGCACCGATGCTCGGTACCAACAGGAGCGCACCCGATCCGATCACACCCCACACCATCAGCTCCGGAGCCTTCCAACGATCCAACGCTCCGAAGTCCGGGAAGGGCAGGTTTTGCCGCTGGCAGAGACGCCGCGAAACCAGCAGGCAGACCCAGGTCACCATCAAGGTCGAGCCGATCACCAAAGCGGGCAAGATGCCCACCAGCACACGCTGGATGATGTCGAGCGAGTTCTCCAAAAAATCAAGCTGATCCTGGGAAAGCCCCATCTGCTGGTATAGCAGAAGGCTCAATTCCAAGTGCTGGCGGACGGTCTCGGAAACGGCGGCCAGCGGACCTTGTCCGGTCCAAAGACTGGCGATCAGGACTGCGCCGAGACTGGCCAAGATGACGGCGATGCAAACGACGGCGGCGGTTTTTTCCAGTGACCCTCGGCGCCCCATGAGCTCACCCATCACGAAGCCGATCAGCAGCAGCTCTCCGAAAAAAAAACCTTCCAGAGGCCCCCCCAGCAGCAACGCACAGCCGAACGCCGTCCCGGCGATGAGCTTCGCGGCCCAGCGGCCGAGTTTGGCGTGGAAGACTATCAGCGGCACCGGAATAAATGCCGATCCGATCAGGCCGGCCATCGGAACCATCGTGCAGACCGCTACGGCCAGACAGGTGATAGCGACGCCGGTGAAAAGATCTTTGCTCATGGTCCCGCTGCAGGGGCCGAAGAACGCTCAGCCGGCCGGATGCGCATGCGACGCGTTCAGCCCTGGTCCATGGACCCGACAAAGGGCAGCAAGGCGATCGTCCGGGCGCGCTTGATGGCATGGGTCAGCGTCCGCTGGTGGCGGGCGCAACAGCCCGAGATCCGTTTCGGAATGATCTTGCCGCGTTCGGTGATGAAATAGCGTAGCATGCGCGGATCCTTGTAGTCGATTACGAGGCTGCTGTCTGCGCAGAATCGGCATACTTTCCGACGGTGAAAGACTCTGCGCTTGCGCTTGGGGGCGGTAGACGGCCGGGAATCGCGATGGGTGGGTGCGGGCATGGGTTAAGCCTCCTTTTGGATTTCCGCGGAAGCGGTCGGTTGAGGCTCGGCCGCCGTCGGCGCTTCGGCGGGGGCTGCGGAAGCGTTCTCGGCGGGAGCGATCTCAGCGGGGGTGGTCTCGGCAGGCTTCTGAGCCTCGGCCTCGGCCTTGGCCATCTCTTCCTTGATCTGCTCGATGTTCGGGTTCGGGTCGAGCAGCACCGACATGTGCTTGAGCACCCGCTCGTCGATGCGGAAGAACCGCTCCATCTCATTGACCAGCTGTCCGGTCCCGCCGAAATCGAAGCGCACATAATAACCGCGCTCCTTTTTGGCGATAGGGTAGGCCAGTTTTCGAGATCCCCACTCGTCGATGCGGATGAGGAACCCGCCCATTTGAGACAGGATGTCCTTCACTCTCTCGATGACAGGCAAGCGCTGTTCCACGGAGAGATCCGGGTCCAAAATGACAAAGGTTTCGTACCGTCGCATATAAATCCTCCTTTCGGGTGTCAAGCCCTGGAGTCCGGCTCCAGAGCAAGGATGGACAGACGATTGTTATGAGCAAATAAAAATTATACCTAATACCAGGTGATTGAGTCCAGGTCAACAAAATTTTAAGGAAGGAACGCGATTCAACCGTGCGCGGAAAAAATGAACGTTACATGCCGGATACCATGTTGGATTGGTGGGCTGCATTGGAATCGAACCAATAACCTACTGATTAAGAGTCAACTTCGAGCAAATTAGGAGGTCTTGATCGATTTCCCGCAAGGAATCGACTAAAATGATTAACTAAGATTCCAGCACATTAAACCTAAGACCCTTCTGTTGGTTTTCACCCAGTCTACTTTTTTTTAACTTCGATTTGAAGCGTTTTGGGAAAATTTTGGGCAAAGCAGCCTGCGGCATCTTGGCGGTCAGTCAGGTCCCGTAATGTGGCCGAAAGCCAACGACACAAGCGCCCCTCCTAAAATGAACACGCAATGTTCAAGCTAATAACCGGCATGTAGCCTTAGACAAGTAGCTTGCCGCCAACATTCGGGAGATGAGCCCCTCTGCAGTCAGGGCGGTTTCCCAGAAGATCCCCCTCGCATAGAAGCTCCAACGTACCTTTGCACCGTCCTCATGTCAATAGGATGAAAAGTGGAGCTGCGCTCGTAGAGGTGGGAGACGAACTGGAAGAACAGGTACGCCTCCCGGCTGTCGATGGGAAGATAGCCGACCTCGTCGACCACGACGAGCGGTGAGGTCAGATAGGCCTTGTGGTTGGACTGGCTTTCTTTCAGTTTCTTGATCAGGGTGTCCATGGTGATGAAGTAGACCTTGAAGCCGTGCGCGCAGGCCTTGATGGCGAGTGAGATCGCTAGGTGGGTCTTGCCCACCCCGGGAGGCCCCAGGAAGATGACGTTCTCGTGCTTTTCGATGAACTCCATGTCGAAGGCGGCATGATCTCTTTTTTGTTCAGCTGGGGGTGGAAGCTGAAGTCGTACTCGTCGATGCTCTTGGCGGTGGGAAGCCCCGCAGTCTTCATGGCGGTCTGGAAGCGGCGTTTCTCCTTGACGGCCACCTCCTCCTCCAGGAGTTGGTCCAGGAAGCATAGATACGAGCGCTTGTCGGCCTCGGCCTGCTCGGCGATGGTCTGCAGGACCTCGGAGGCGCGGTTGAGGTTCAAACGGGTGAGATTATCACGCAGGCGGTCGATGATCAGCTGCTCCATAGCCCACCTCCCTGCGCCAGGCGCTCGTAGTCGGCAAGCGGCCGGTGCATCACCTGCGGGAACAGCGATCCGATGGACAGAACCCGGGTGGCCTTGGCCTTGGTGTGGCCGTACTTGCGCTGCTGCAGATCTTTATCGGCTTTGAGCGCTTCGTAGAACGAAGCATTGCCGACGTGCTTGCCTTCGGCCTGGGCGTAGCTGACCAAAAGCCGGTCGTCGTCGTAAAAGTGGATAGTGCCGTTTTTGACCTTCAAGAGCGCCTGTTTACCGACCACCGTGTGAGGCAAGAGATAGCGGTTGGCCTCGTAGGACACCTGGCAGTCTTTGTAGACCTGGTGGAAGACCTTCAGCGAGGTATCGTAGTCCGCTGCCGGAAGTGGACCCAGCTGGGGTTTTTTCTGCTGCCAGCGCTCGATGACCGGCTGTTGGTGGGTGCCGTGGATACGGCGGTTGGCCACCGTATCCAACCAGTGGTGAAGGTCCCGGTTGGCGCTCTCAAGGTCGCTGAAGGCATAACCCCGCCAGAAGCTCTCCCGGAGGTAGTCCACCGGCCGTTTCACCTTGCCTTTGACCCAGGCCGCATACGGCGGGCAGGCCTTGGGGGCAAAGCCATAGTGATGGGCGAAGTGCAACAGCTCCGGATTGAAGGCGACCCTGCCGACCAGATGCCGGATGACCACATGCTTCATGTTGTCGTAAAGCAGCTCGGCGGGCACCCCTCCGAGGTAATGAAACGCGCGGATATGCCCGTCCAGGAAGCTCTCCAAGGTGCAGCGGTTGACGAACTCGGCATAGATCGCCCGGCAATAGCCCAGAACCAGGATGAAGAGATAAACTGTGCTGGTTTTGCCGTTGGGCTCGGCGATCTGAAAATCCGCCCAGTCCACCTGGGCCTGCAGCCCCGGCATGGTCTCAAACCGCGCATAAGCGATCCGGGCCTGCTGTTCTTTGATCGGCCGAATGAATTTCTTGACCGTTTCGTAGCTGCCTGCGTAGCCGATCAGCTTCAGCCGCTCGAAGACCCAACTGGCCCGGTAGTCGTCCTGGCTGAGCCAGTCCTGGATCATCCGGACATACGGGGCTAAAACCGAAACGCTCCGCATCCCCCGGCGGTACTCAGGAAAGCGCTTGCCCAGGATGAATTTTTTGACCGTGTTGCGGTGCAGCCCCAGCTTCCGGGCGATAAACCGCATGCTGTGACCCTGACGGTGCAATGCCATAATGTCCATAAACGCCTCCTCGGTGATCATGGCCACCTCCTCGGTTGCCCGAGAAGATTACCATGTCAGCCCCCGAGGGGTGGTACACTTTTCATTCCGATTTTTGGTACATTATTGCATTCCTGTCGACACCTCATCAACGAAGCGCTATGCGAAAGCCGCTGATACCCCTCCTCCTTGGTCAACGACTTACCCGCATCCCCTAATTGATATACCGGCGCGCCTTGGGCAGGCCCGCTTCCCCATGCTCAAGGACCTCGACAGCTTTCGGTTCGCAGACTCTGACATCGATGAAGCCCAGATCCGCTCGTTATACGAGGGGGGCTTTCTCGAAGAGCACAGCAACCTGATCTTCGTGGGCGGTACCGGTACCGGCAAGACGCATCTGGCCATCGCCATCGCGGCCAATCTCGTGCGCCAAGGATCACGAGCTCGTTTTTGCAACCTGGTGGATTTGGCTAACGACCTGGAACAGGAGAACCTCGCCGGACGTGGGGGCAGGCTCACCGCCAGTTTATCACGCTTTAACTTGGTGGTGCTCGATGAGTTGG